>OFFW01000377.1_pt1 | contig 33094 bp, 26 predicted proteins | sample 1521501 | NCBI WGS metagenome assembly OFFW01 (sample SAMEA3504107, study PRJEB24116) | mouse gut metagenome | biome: mouse gut; feature: mouse-associated habitat; material: faeces | place: Denmark | collected 2011
GAAATGAAAGAACGGCGGGGATATATAACAGGGTGAAAGGATTGCTGTATCGCAGGAAAACCCGCACGAAAGGATAATAAACTTTACACAGCCGGAGAAAATCATGCATAAAATTTTATGGATTTGCAATATCATGCTGCCCGCAATCGGGCGGGAACTGAATATGCCCTACAGCAACCGGGAGGGGTGGCTTTCGGGGATTTTTGAGCGGGTACAGCGGGAGGAAACGCCTTTTACGCTGGGGGTATGTTTTCCGATGGGTGAAGGGCAGATGCAGGAGCTGATTCAGAAAAAAGCGGGGGCAGCAGGCGTATTTTTCGCAAATGGCGTAAGTTGCTATCCTTTTGCGGAAAATTTAAATACGCCCGAGATTTATGACGCCGGTATGGAGGAGGATTTCCGGGAGATTTTCCGGGATTTTCAGCCGGATATGATTCACATATTCGGAACGGAATTTCCCCATGCGCTGGCGGCGGCGAGGGCTTTTGGAAAAACGGAGCGGACGCTGATTGGGATTCAGGGACTTTGCGGGGAGATTGCGAAAGTTTATATGGCGGGACTGCCGGAGGCGGTGCGGCGGAAAGTGACGTTCCGGGATTTTATCAGAAAGGATTCCATCAGAGAGCAGCAGGAAAAATTTATCCGCCGCGGGGAAAACGAGGCGGAGGCGATAAGAAACTGCGGGAATATTACGGGAAGGACCCGGTTTGACAGGGAAGGCTCGGCGCGGATAAATCCCGGTGCAAGGTATTATCCCATGAATGAAACGCTGCGGGAGGCTTTTTACGAGGGGGAGTGGCATTTGGGAAAATGCGAGCCTCACAGCATTTTTCTGGGACAGGGGGATTACCCTTTAAAGGGGATGCACTTCGTTCTGGAGGCAATGGCGCTGCTTGCAGGGAAATATCCCGACTGTAAGCTGTACGTAGCGGGTAACAGCGTGATTTCCCATAGGACACTAAAAGAAAAATTAAAGCTGCCGGCTTACGGAAAATACCTGCTTTCCCTGATAAAGCGGTATGGGCTGGAAGAACGCGTGGTGATGCTGGGAAAACTGAGCGGGGAGGAGATGAAAGCGCGGTATCTGAAAAGCAGCGTCTTTGTGTGCGCCTCCGTTCTGGAAAATTCGCCCAACACGGTGGGGGAGGCCCAGCTTCTTGGCGTACCGGTGGCGGCGTCTATGGCCGGAGGGATTCCGGATATGATTAGGGACGGCGAGGACGGCCTTTTGTTTCCGGCGGGGGACGCGGCAAAACTGGCGGAGGCAATAGAACGGTTGTGGGATACCGGTACGGATGAAAACGGCCTTTGTCTGGCGGAGCGGATTTCCGGGAAAGCAAGGAAGAGGGCCCGCGAGGTTCATAACGGTGAAACGAATTACCGGCGGCTTTTGCGCATTTATGAGGAAATTATACCTTAACAGACATTAAGCCGGGATTTATATATGAAAAATAAAGAATGGAGAAGAGTCATGTTTAAGAAAATTGATTTTCAGGAAGAGTTTTATCAGAAGCTGCGGGTATTGGTGCTGCCCATCACAATCCAGAATTTTATGCTTGCGTTGGTGAGCGCGACGGACGCGGTTATGTTGGGGGCGGTAGACCAGACCTCCCTGTCGGCAGTTTCGCTGGCCGGTCAGATACAGTTTGTTCTGAGTCTGTTTGTCACCGGAATCGCCATGGGAGCCGGAATCATGGCGGCTCAGTATTGGGGAAAGAAGGACGCAGGCGCCATTGAATCGGTGATGCCCATCGCGCTTCGTGCAAACCTGATTTTCAGCGGTTTTTTCACGATAGCGGCGGCTTTTGCGCCGGAGCTTCTGATGCGGATTTTTACCAGCGACGCGGCTCTTGTTTCCAGCGGCGCCATGTATCTTCGGGCGGTTGCGTTATCTTACCTGTTGTGCGGAATTTCGCAGGTTTATTTGATTTTATTGAAAAATACGGGATACGCGGCGGTAAGCTCCCGTATCAGTTCCACTGCGGTCGCGCTGAATGTGGTTTTGAACGCTTTATTGATTTTCGGCCTTATGGGATTTCCGGCGCTGGGGATTCGGGGAGCGGCTTACGCCACGGTCTGCGCAAGGCTGGTGGAGCTTATCTGGAGCTACCTGGAAACGAAGCGTCCGGGCCACGTGCGGGTGATTTGGGGCGGTATGCTCCGGGCAGTGGACGAGGCTTTGCGTGGTGATTTCTGGCGGTACACCATGCCGGTTTTGGGGGCGTCTTTGGTATGGGGGATTGCCTACGTGCTGTACTCCGTGATTATGGGACATTTAGGAAGCGACGCGGTGGCGGCAAATTCCATCACAACCATTGCAAAGAGCCTTTTATCCTGCCTGATTCGCGGCGTCAGCGGCGGCGCGGGAGTAATGATTGGAAACCTTCTCGGCGCGGGGGAACTGGCAAAGGCGAAAGAATACGGTGGCAGGCTTACCCGGATGGCGATTGTGGTGGGAATTGCAACCGGCGGCGTTTTGATGCTGATTTCTCCGGTTATCGTCAGGATTGCGCCTCTTAGCGAGACGGCGGCCCATTATCTGCAGTATATGCTGTTATTCTGCGGCCTTAACATTATGGCGCAGTCCGTAAACACCACCGTTCTGGACGGCATTTTCTGCGCGGGCGGCGATTCCAAATTCGATATGGTGGGAAATGTGGGAGCCATGTGGTGCTTCTCCGTACCGATGGGATTTTTGTCGGCATTTGTTTTCGGTCTGCCTGTGATGGCGGTTTACTGTATCGTCAATCTGGACGAGATTGTCAAGCTGTGGGCGGTATATGTCCATTATAAAAAATACATATGGGTGAGGAATATCACCAGAGAAATGTGAGAGGGATAAGGCGGCCGGCAAGGTAGGCGTAACCTGTTTCATATTTTAAGGCGATTAAGCATAAAAGAGGGGCTCAGACAAGCCAAAGCTTGTCCGGGCCTTTTTGTTATGGAATTTTTTGACAGAAAATGAGTTTGTTTTGCACAAAAAAAGTTCATATCCTGATATATCGGCGCCGGTTCAATGGATATAATAATAAAAAATTGAAGGGTGTCCCATGAAAGACAACGAGATTACAATTACGGAAACGCTTGCGGATTTGGAAAAGCGCCAACTGGAATATGCGATTCGGATGGAGGATGAGGAAGAGTACACCAACCACAGCTACCGGGACGAGCAGATACTGATGCAGGCCATAAAGGATGGGAATGTGAAGCTGGTGGAACGGCTTTTGCAGACGCCGCTGTCGTTTCCGAAGGCGGTTGAGAGAGGCTCGCGCAAAAACGAGGAGTACATGACGGCCATTTGGGTAGCGCTTGCCGCCAGGGCCGCCATAGAGGCGGGGATTGCCTCCCGGGAAAGCTTTCTGGTGAGCGATATTTTCTTAAAGCAGATTGCCGGGGCGATGGATGTCCGGGTATATCTCGCCATCAGAAAGCGGGCCGCGCTGACTTATGCAGGTCTGGTCGCGGAGCACAGAAAATCCGGCAAAAAGAGAATGTATGTGGGCGAGTGCAAAAACTATATCGCGGTGAACATTTTCAAACGCATCAGCAGCAGGGACGTAGCCGCGGAGCTGAATCTGAATGTAATCTATCTGGAGCGCATTTTTAAGGAAGAGGAAGAAGTCACAATCGGGCAGTATATCCAGAGGGAAAAAATAAAGCGCGCGAAAAATATTTTAAAATATTCGGACCGCTCCCTTACAGAAGTCGGCGATTATTTAGGATATTCCTCCCAAAGCCATTTCGGAACGGTTTTCAAGAAGGAAACGGGAATGACGCCCAGACAATACCGGGACGCCAATCATGTAACAAAATATTGAGAAAGGAGAAGGGCCTGTGTGAAAAAGTGGAATTATGAATTTGATGTGCCGGATACCAAAAAGGTGCGGATGATTGTCCACACGGACTGCAAAAACGAGGCGGACGACCAGTTTGCTTTAGCTCATCACCTGATGACGCCGAAGTTCATTATTAAAGGAATTATCGGCGGTCATTTCAATATCAATCCTCAGGAGTGGGGGGAAGGCAATACGGCAAAGGCCAGCGTGGACGAGATTAACAAGGTGCTTTCCCTTATGGGAGTTTCAGGGGAGTACAGGGTAGAGGAAGGAGCGGGATATCCCCTTAAGAATGAGGAAACGCCGCAGCAGTCGGCGGGGGCGGAGCTGATTATCGAGGAAGCCATGAAGGAGGATTCCCATCCCTTATATGTGGCGGCGCAGGGAGGGCTTACGGATATCGCAAGCGCCGTACTGATGAAGCCTGAAATCGTCTCCCGGATGACGGTTATCTGGATTGGAGGCGCGCAGTATCCGGAAGGCGGTTTTGAGTTTAATCTGATGCAGGATATTGCGGCGGCCAATGTAATAATGAAATCCAACGTAACGCTGTGGCAGATACCCATGAACGTATATAAGCAGATGGCGGTTTCCCTTGCGGAGCTTCAGAGAAAGGTAATGCCATGTGGCGAAATCGGAAATTATCTTTTCCGGCAGATGGTGGAGTTTAATAATAAACTGGCGCACATACCTCACTGGCCCCACGGAGAGATGTGGGGGCTTGGAGATTCCCCCACAATCGGAGTTTTGATGGAGGAGAGCGAGAAGACGGACGTTTTTGACATGATGAGAGCTCCCACCATTGCTTATAAAACCATGAAGTATTCTTTTGACAACAATAACCGGCCGATACGGGTTTACAATCAGGTGAATGCAAGGCTGACGCTGGAAGACTTTTTTGCCAAGCTCGCCATCAATTTCCCGCCAAAGAAGCCGTGAGAGAAAGGGGGCATGTCGGGGAGAGGCTTAACCGCGTTTCGTGAATAGGCATGCGGCCTGAAAGAAGCGTGTGAGTAATGCATGTATTTGAAAAATGATTATAAAAAATTGAAAGGATGTGGAAAAGAATGGGCAGTAAAGTTAAGAAATTGAAAAGATACTTACCTTTGTATCTGATGTTTCTGCCGGGCGCGTTGTATCTGCTGATTAACAACTACATTCCCATGGGCGGCCTTGTAGTGGCGTTTAAGCAATACAATGTAAGAAGCGGCATTTGGGGGAGCCCGTGGAACGGAATTGAGAATTTCAGATTCCTGTTTGCAACTCCCGACGCCTGGGTGATTACCCGGAACACAATTCTTTACAACCTGGCGTTTATCGCCATCAATCTTGTAGTAGGAATCGCGTTTGCCATTTTTATCTGCGATACCGTCAACAAGAAGCTGCAGAAGGTATATCAGAGCGCGATTTTGTTTCCTTATCTGATGTCAGCCGTTATTATCGGCTATATTGTATTTGCCTTTTTAAGCCAGAGCAGCGGTATTATGAACAATTCCATCCTTCCTCTGTTTGGAAAGGAACCGATTAACTGGTATTCGGAGGCAAAGTACTGGCCGTTTATTCTGATATTCGTGAATACCTGGAAGGGAATCGGATACGGATGTCTGATTTACATATCCAGCATCAACGGTATTGACCCGTCGCTGTACGAGGCGGCAGAGCTGGACGGAGCGACCAAATGGCTGCAGATTAAAAATATTACGCTGCCTTCCTTGGTGCCGACGATTATCACCCTGACCCTGATGAGTGTGGGCCGTATCTTCTATTCCGATTTCGGTCTGTTCTATCAGGTGCCGAGAAATGCGGGAATGATTTACTCGACCACCAATGTTATTGATACTTATGTGTACCGCGGCCTGATGGAGCAGTCCAACGTGGGTATGTCCGCGGCGGCAGGCTTTTATCAGTCTATCATAGGCTTTATTCTTGTTCTGACGGCTAACATGGTAGTCAGGAAGATAAGCGAAGAAAACGCATTATTCTAGGGAGGGGATGACTATGAGAGAGAAACCATTTTCGAAATTTCAGATTCTGGCGAATGTAGTCATGGTTATATGGACGCTTTTAATCATCCTGCCATTTATACTTTTGTTTATGTCATCCATCACGGATGAGAACGTACTGGTTGCCAACGGGTATTCCTTTTTCCCGCAGAAGTTTTCAGGAGCAGCCTACGGGTATCTGATGCAGTCGGGACAGAAAATACTGACGGCTTACGGAATCAGTATTCTGGTGACGCTTGCAGGAACGGCAATCAATGTGTCGTTGTCGGCATTGATGGCGTACCCGCTGTCTGTCAGGAATCTGCCCGGAAGAAAATTTATGAATTTCTTCGTGTTTTTTACTATGCTGTTCAACGGCGGTATTGTTCCTTCTTATCTGTTATGGACTTCCCTTGGCGTGAAGGATACTTTTTTTGCCCAGCTTCTTCCGAATTTCCTGGTGAGCGCCTGGAACGTTATGATGATTCGGACTTTCTTCACCACCAGTATTCCGGACAGTTTATATGAAGCGGCGGAGATTGACGGTGCGTCCCAGATGAAGATTTTCACCAGCATTGTAATTCCTCTTGGCAAACCGATTCTGGTAACCATGGGAACCTTTGCGGGACTTACATACTGGAACGACTGGACCAACGGGCTTTACTATCTGGTAAGAAACAAAAATCTGTACAATATACAGAATCTTCTGAACCAGATGGTTACCAATATCCAGTATCTGGCCAGCAGCAGCAATTCCAATGTGGCGTCAGCGGCGTCGGCTATTCCGTCAACGGCTATTCAGATGGCAATTGCGTTTGTGGCGATTTTACCGATTATGTTGATATTCCCTTTCTTCCAGAAGTACTATTCCAAGGGTCTTACTCTTGGCGGCGTAAAGGGCTGACGGATACAGCCATATTACAGGGTGTTTGATATAGGGCATAACCGCAGGGCGGGACAGTGCCTTATCAATATAATTTTAATGCACATGCCCGGCAGAACGCGCGAGGGGACATGTGCGGAATCAAAAAGGAGGAGAAAAAGAAATGAAGAAGAAATTGATTAGCAGTTTGTTGGTTCTGGCTATGGCATTTGGTCTCCTGACAGGATGCGGCGGCTCAGGCAGAAACGATGCGGGAGGAGCGGGAACCTCCGACAGCGGAAGTGCGGAAAGCGACGCAGGCTCTGAAACGGCAGGAGCTACCAGCGACGGAACCACCACCAAAACTTCCTACGGGGAGTATACGGCGGAAAATCCCTATCATCTTACCTTTGCATATGTGGAGTTCTACAATCAGGACGAAGCGGCAAGAGCGGCGGTTCAGGACGCCCTCAACGAGTACATGGTTCCCAATTACCATATGGAAGTGGAATTCCTTCCCATGGGAGCGGCGGAATGGCAGTCTACCGTACAGTTGATGCTTTCCGGCGGCGACCCTCTGGATGTAATGCCGGTTTATTATGTTCAGGCGGCAAGCTGGATTAACATGAACGGTATCTTTGATATGTCTCCGCTGATGGAGACGGCTGACGGGCAGAAAATTATAGAAGCGCTGGGAGAAGAGAATGCCTATGTTGGAAATATGAACGGCGTTCTGTACGGCTTCCCGGCAAACAAGGAATCCGTGGAGCTTGGCGGTCTTTGTATGAGAGCGGATATCTGCGACGAGCTTGGCATTACGGAAGAGTACGGACTTGGCGATAAGAATGATGCATTCTCCGGAGAGGCTTTGGACTGGACTGAGGCGGAGAAGATTTTTGCAAAGGTAAAGGAAGCGCATCCAGAGATGATTCCTCTTTACCTGTCGAGTCAGGACCAGTTAAACAGATTTGCAGATTTTGATTATCTGGTAGATTATTTCGGAGGTCTTGACCTGCAGAAAGACCGCAACAGCACAACCGTTGTAAATATTTTTGAGACAGATACCTTCAAGAATGCCGTAAGCCTTCTGGCGGACTGGTACGACAAGGGATATATCTATAAGGATGCGGCTACCGATACACAGGGTACGGCTACCATGATGAAGGCAGGCAATACTTTCAGCTATGCAACGGCAATCAAGCCCGGCTTCCTTGCCGAGGCTGAGACGGCAAACGGCTGCGAGTGCTACGCTCTGTACTTCAAGACAGGCGGCGGAAGCGACGGTTATATCACAACCACCAATGTTTCTTTCTATAATACCGGTATTGCCAATAACAGCGAAGACCCGGAAATGGCGTTCAAGTTTATTTCCGCGCTGTACAGCGATTCTACTGTTTACAATTTGTGGCAGAACGGTATCGAGGGTGTGAACTACAAGCTTCTTGACGACGGCACGGCATACTTTGTGGACGGAGAGGACGGCGGAAACTTTAAATATCATCAGAATACCGGATGGTGCATGGGCAACCAGTTTAACTCTCTGGTATGGAACGACGGAAGCAAGTCGGCTGATTACTGGGATTTGCTTCGTACCCATAATGACAATGCTTACTATTCGCCGGTATTCGGTTTCCTTTGGGACAGCTCTAATTACGCTACCCAGATTACTGCTCTGAATAACGCATGGGATACCTATCGGGCAACTCTCCTGACAGGAAGCTGCGGTTCCGCAAATGTAGACAGCACCATCAAGGCGTTAAACGATGCTCTGTATGCATCAGGTCTTGAAGAGGTTATGGCAGGAAAGCAGGAGCAGCTTGACGCGTGGGTAAGCGCCAACAAATAATATCAGGAAGAACATAGTCTGAAACAGATATAAAAGCAGTGACAGGGGCTGGCCGGGTGGAAATTCGGCCGGTTCCTGTTTTTTGCACAGCATGTAAATAAACTTTGTCATATGCGGATAGCTGCGGGGAAAAGAGGTATGAATGAACAGAATTATAATTGACTGCAATAAGAAGGAAGGCATAATATCGCCGGAGCTGCACAGTCACTTTATTGAATTTTTAGGAGCCTGTATTTATGACGGTATCTGGGTGGGGGAAGAGTCTGAAATTGAAAATTACGGAGGAATCCGCAAGGCTGCGGCGGATGCGCTGTCAGCTCTTGAACCGCCGATTATCCGATGGCCCGGAGGCTGCTATGCGGATACCTATCACTGGCGAAACGGTATCGGTGAGCGGAGCAAAAGGCCGGTGACCTACAACGAGAATTTCGGAACCTTTGAGAGAGACGATAATCAGTTTGGTATCCATGAGTTTATGGAGCTGTGCCGGATAACAGGCGCGAAGCCCTGGCTCAATATTAACCTTTTAAGCGGCAGCGTGGGAGAAATGCGGGATTGGGTTGAGTACTGCAACCGCCGTGAGGAGACGGAGCTGTCTCTTCTGCGGAAAAAGAATGGTTCGCCTGAACCCTTTATGGTAGAATATTGGGGAATCGGTAATGAGTGCTGGGCCGGCGGCGGAAATATGACGGCGGAGATGTATGCGGAGGAATTTCGGAAATATTCCTCTGCCATGCCTTTGTGCGATAGCAGAAACCCTGACAGCGGTTTTTCCATGAAACGCATTGCCAGCGGTGCGGACGGGAATAAGCCGAAAGAGAGAGTGGAGTGGACCAGAAGATTTTTCAAAGCGCTTGGACAGTTCCGTCAGCCGAGGCTGGATGCCATGGATTTGCATTTTTATAATTGGAATGTGGAAAATCCTGATGACAGGGACGTTGCTTTTTCTGAGGAAGGCTGGTATAAGGTGATAAACTCATGCTTGGAGCTTGAAGATGTGCTGAAAGAGCAGTATGACCTGATTCAGGAGGGGCTGTCGGGATTTCCGGAAGCAGAAGGCTTTTTCCCGGTTACGGAACCGAAATGCGATTTGGTGGTTGGAGAGTGGGGAAACTGGCACGGCTCGTCCTTTAAAAGCCGTCCGGCGCTCTGGCAGCAGTGTACTATGAGAGACGCCATTACCACGGCGCTTACGCTGGATATTTTTCACAGGAACTGCCGCCTGGTGAAAGCGGCCTGCGTTGCCCAGACCGTAAATGTGCTGAATTCTCTGATTCTGACGCAGGGAAAACAGACTATTCTGACGCCGAACTACGATATTTTTATGATGTATAAGGTACACAGAGGCGCGGAAAAACTTTCGCTGAGAACTGAAAATACTTCCTCTGTCATTTCCGGAGAAGGAGCTTTCGGGAAAGCCGGAGGAAGCACCTTGGAAAATATCCATGCCTTTGCGTCGGAGAAGGGAAACCATGTTTTTGTCAACCTTATCAATGCGGATATGGCGAAAGAGCAGGAGATTTTCCTCGAGTTTTCAGACGGCGGGAAGCTTCGGCCGGAGAGCGTCCGGACAATTTTTGCAGAGAACGCACAGGATTATAACAGTGCGGAGGAGCCTGATAAAATCCGGAGCAGACAGGGAACACTGCCTGAAGAAAAGGACGGCGGCTTTCTGTACAGGGCAAAGCCGGCCTCTGTGAGTGTGCTGACTTTTACCGCCGTGTGAGAAAAAGCTGTTTTGGTTATGGAGTCCAGTTGTATGTTTCGGACAGAAAAATCAGGAGACGAACCGAAAAACTTTGAGAAATGGAGGGAAACCAGATGAATCAAATATTATACGGCGTTGCCTACTACGATGAGTATATGCCTTATGACCGCCTTCATAAGGACATTGAGATGATGAAAAAGGCGGGCATCAATCTGGTCAGGATTGCGGAATCCACGTGGAGCACCTACGAGCCTCAGGAGGGGGTTTTTGATTTCAGCCATGTGGAGCGGGTACTGGGTGCCATGGAGGAGGCGGGGATTTGCGTGGTAATCGGGACGCCAACCTATGCCATTCCCGCATGGCTGGAGAAGGCTTATCCGGACATTCTTGCGGAGACGAAAAAGGGACGGGAAATTTACGGCAGAAGACAGATTATGGATATCACCCATCCGGCTTACCGTTATTATGGGGAACGGATTATCAGGAAGCTGATGGAGGTTTCCGCCCACAGAAAATGCGTCATTGGTTTTCAGGTGGACAATGAGACAAAGCATTACAATACGGCGGGCAAAAATGTTCAGCAGCAGTTTGTGAAATACCTTCGGCAGAAATTCCATGATGATTTGGAAGCGCTCAACAAAGATTTTGGACTTGATTACTGGAGCAACCGTATCAATGGGTGGGAGGATTTCCCTGACGTTAGGGGAACCATCAACGGGAGCCTTGGCGCGGAATTTGAGAGGTTCCAGCGGAAGCTTGCGGCGGATTATCTGGCATGGCAGGCGGAAATCGTCCGGGAATATGCAAGACCTGACCAGTTTATCACTCACAATTTTGACCTGGACTGGCGGATGTATTCTTTCGGGGTTCAGCCGGGGATTGACCATTATCAGGCGGCCAAAGCCCTCACGACGGCGGGGATTGATATTTATCATCCAAGTCAGGACGATTTGACCGGCGCGGAAATTGCCTTTGGAGGAGACGACGCCCGCTCTTTAAAGAGGGACAATTATTTTGTGCTGGAGACGGAGGCGCAGGGATTTTCCCATTGGCTGCCCTACGACGGACAGCTCCGCCTGCAGGCTTACAGCCACCTTGCTTCCGGGGCCAATATGGTGGAATACTGGCACTGGCATTCCATCCACAATTCCTTTGAAACCTACTGGAAAGGGCTACTGAGCCATGACTTTAAGGAAAACGACACCTACCGGGCGGCCAGTGTGATTGGAAACGAGCTTGCCAGGATTGGCAGTCATCTGGTGAACCTGAAAAAGAAAAATAAAACAGCTTTTCTTTTGAGCAATGAAGCGCTTACGGCTCTGGAATGGTTCCCTGTCGGCGGAACGCCTCAGGGCGGGAGAATCGGCTACAATGACGCGGTGCGCTTCGTGTACGACGAGCTTTATAAGCTGAATGTGGAATGCGATTTCCTGTGGCCGGAATCGGAGGAGCTGGAGGAGTACGATTTGCTGATTATTCCGGCATTATATGCGGCTTCCGAGGAGCTGCTTGCCCGCATCGACGCTTATGTGGCAAATGGCGGCCATGTGTTCGTGACCTTCAAGTCGGCCTTTGCCAATGAAAATGTGAAGGTTTATGCGGACTGCCAGCCGCACGGCATAGATAAATGCCTTGGTATTTCCTACAGTCACTTTACGGCGCCCCGCAATGTGAAACTCTCCTCCGACAGATTTGAATGCCCGGATAAGGAAGTAAAGATTTTTATGGAGCTTTTGAATCCCGACACAGCCAGAGTGCTTGCTTCTTACGACCATCCGAACTGGAAAAGGTACGCGGCGGTTACGAGAAATCATTATGGGAAAGGCTGCGCAACCTATTTGGGATGCTGGACCTCCGACGATATGCTTTCGGAAATTCTGGCAGATACCCTGAAGGGGGCGGGTGTATGGAATGAAAACCAAAAAGAGAAATTCCCGGTGATTGTCAAGCGGGGAGTGAACGATTTCGGAAAGAATGTTACCTATTATCTGAATTATTCCGGCGATGGGCAGCAGGCGGTGCATGGCGGGAAGGACGGCATGGAGATTTTTTCGGAAAAAGCGGTAAATTCCGGGGAGACGATGGAGCTGGAGCCCTGGGGGGTTAAGATAGTAGAGGAAAATTAGACGGAAAATGACAATGCCGGAGGATTTCTGAAAAGATTCCGGGAAATTATCATGTCGGAAATCAGTCGCGTCACAGGACTGTTTTCCGGCATGATTTTTCTTTCTGCGAGCAGCGAGTCAGGCGGCTGCGCAAAACCGGTTCCGGCATAGACATATTGGCAGGGGTCAAATACAGGAAACAGGGACAAGGCGATTCTTTTTATCCAGCGGCATTACCACAGGCGTCATACAAATGACCGCGCCTTCGCCCGTTTCTTCAGGAAGACTGTTTAAAATACTGAAATTTTTTAAAGCGTTTTTGCCGGGGTCGGCACTTTTTTTGATTTCAATGGGGTATAATCTGCCGTTTTCAAGTATCATTAAATCGATTTCCAGTCCGTTATTGTCCCTGTAATAGCAAAGCCGGCTCCTTACGTCAAATCCCTGATTCACATAGCCTTTTATGATTTCCGACACTACATAATTTTCAAACATTGCGCCGGACATGGCGGATAATTCCAACGCCCTTGGATTGTTCCAGAAGGTAAGATAACAGGCGAGGCCGGTGTCCATAAAATACAGTTTGGGACGTTTTACAATCCGCTTTATGGTATTTCCAAAATAGGGGTGTAACAGGTAGACAAGTCCGGAGGATACCAGGAGCGATAACCACCCATTCGCCGTTTTGCGGTCAATTTCAACGTCTTTTGCAATGTCTGCAAGATTTACCTCCTGACTGGTTCTTGCCGCTGCGCAGGAGATAAACTTCAGGAACTTGCTTTCATCTTTAATGGTTATGAAATCGCGGATATCCCGTTCTAAATAAGTCTGCATATAAGCGCCGAAATAATCCTCTGCCAGCAAGTCTTTATCGGCTATCATCTGCGGCATTCCGCCCCGAAATATTTTTTCAAAAATACCCGTGATGGTGTCGTCTGACTGAGACGGTCCGATTTTATCCGGCAGGAAAGGGGACGACTGCTTTCCTTCAATTTCAGCCCTTGACAGGGAATACATGGACAGAATACCGACGCGTCCGGCAAGAGATTCGCTTACATTCTTCATCATATGAAACATTTGGGAGCCGGTAAGAAAATACATTCCATTGCGGCGCGTTTGGTCTGCTCTGATTTTAATATAAGGAAGCAGTTCCGGGACATATTGTATTTCATCGATGATAAGAGGCGGCTGATATTGCTGCAGAAATAATTCCGGGTCTTCCCGGGCGAGCATCCGCAGTCTTGGATAATCAAGGGTGACATATTGAAGCTGCTCGTTTTCGGATTTTATCTGATGAAGCAGCGTTGTCTTTCCCACCTGGCGGGCGCCGCAGACCATGACGACGGGGAAGTGTGCGGATAAATATTTCAGTTTATTTTCCATTGTGCGCTGAATATACATAGGCATCTCCTTATAATAAACGGGAATTATATTCCTTATTTGTATTATATGAAAGATTGCTTTTTTTAACAAGGGCTTTTATGAAATTTCTGATGTACGATGCATGTTTTACACCTCATGCATCGTTTGTTATACTGATATCGTAGCAGGAAAAGCCGCAGTACAGATGGCAGGTGAAATATATATCAGGTGAGAAGGAAATTCGGTATGATTATGGACTCTGCACTTTTGTTTGCGGGAGGGTGTGATTTTTTTGACAGGGAGGGCTATGAAAAATCTGATTTTTATTAACGGAACAATGGGAGTCGGCAAGACGGCGACCAGCAGGGAGCTTCAGAAAATTTTAGTGCCGTCGGTATTTCTGGACGGGGACTGGTGTTGGAATATGGAGCCGTTTATCGTGACGGACGAAACAAAGAAGATGGTTACGGGCAATATATGTTACATGCTGAACAGCTTTCTGGGATGCACGGAGTTTCAGAATATTATTTTCTGCTGGGTGATGGACAGACAGGCGATAATAGACAGCATTTTGGAAAAAATAAATTTAAAAGAGGTTCGCTATTATCTGTTTACTCTGACGGCGTCGGAAGAAGCCCTGCGAGAGCGCCTGAATGTTGATATTTTGAGGGGAATCAGGACGGCCGATATACTTGAGAGAAGCTGTGGCAGACTGTCGTTATATGAGGAAACAGACAGCGTTAAAATTGATGTCAGCAACATAAGCGTTAAGGAAGCGGCGGAAACGATAGCGGGGCGTATTGTTTAAAAACAACGTCTTTGCGGAGGGGACAATCGCTGTTACTTCCTTCTTCTTTGTTTTCCATCACAACCCTGTTATGCAGAAACAGGTATACTGGCCGGGTGACATGTGATATAATCTACGCAGTGAAATAAGCGCTGTATGGCAGTTTAAAATAAAGGAAACCAAGATGACAGTCACATTCATATCCAACTATATCAACCACCACCAGATTCCGTTTTCAAACGCCTGCCACAGGCTTTTGGGCGAGGATTTCCATTTTATCCAGACTGAGCCTATGGAGGCGGAGCGGCTTTCCATGGGCTGGAGCAGTGCGGGCGAAAGCCTTCCCTATGTCAGCCTCCTTTATGAGGAGGAAGAGAAGTGCCGTAAGCTGATTAGGGAAAGCAACGTGCTTCTTGCCGGATGGAGCGGCCGGGAGGATTTGGTTCAGGAGAGGTTAAATGAGGGGAAATTGACCATAAGAGTCAGTGAAAGGCTTTACCGGGAGGGACAGTGGAAAGCGGTTTCCCCAAAAGGGCTGGTCCATAAATTTAAGGAGCATACCAGATACAGGAAAGCTCCGGCCTATCTTCTCTGCGCGGGGGCCTATGTGCCCTCCGATTTTCATTTGATTCGGGCCTATCCGGGAAAAATGTTCCGGTGGGGCTATTTTCCCGAAACCAGATATTATAAGGAGCAGGAGCTGGCGGCAATGAAAGGGGAGGAAGCGGGCAAAGCGGCGGAGCGGACGGACATTGTCTGGGCGGGCCGGTTTATCCCTTTAAAGCACCCGGAGTATATGCTGCGTCTTGCAAAGAATCTGAAAGAGGATTACAGGGGAAAGTATCACATCCATATGGCGGGCAGCGGGGAAATGGAGGATGAACTGAAAGCCCTTGCCGGGGACTACGGCGTGGAGAATGCGGTAACTTTTTACGGTTTTATGGCGCCGGACGCGGTACGGGCCGTGATGGAAAAGTGCCACATCCACATTTTTACCAGCAATCATCTGGAGGGCTGGGGGGCTGTGGTAAACGAGGCCATGAACAGCGGTTGTTGTGAGGTGGCGAACGTGCAGGCGGGAGCGGTTCCGTATCTGATTTCTCAGGGAAAAAACGGGCTTGCCTATCCCGGCAACAATTATGAAAAAATGGAAGAGGCAGTGCGGTTCCTTTTGGATAACCCGGAAAAAAGACGGCGTATGGGCGAAGAGGCATACAAAACCATCACAGGGCTGTGGAACGCGGAACACGGGGCGGCGGAGCTTTTGCGGATGATAGAGGAGACGAAAAACGGAAAGTATGTGCCGCCAAAGGATGGCCCTTTAAGCGCCGCACCGGTAATTTCGCCGGGGGGGATGTATGAGCGTATGATGAAGGGCGCAATTTAAAAAGGGCCGTAAAGATACCGGAAGAAACCAGCGAAAGGCAGTGAGGGAAAGTGTCAGGAAAAGAAAGACCAATTTTAATCAGTGTGATTGTACCGGTTTATAACGTGGTGGATTATCTTCAAAAATGTGTGGATTCCATAAGAAACCAGACCTATCCGAATCTGGAAATCATTCTTGTGGACGACGGCTCCACGGATAAAAGCGGCGCGCTTGCGGAAAAAATGGCCATGGAGGATAAGCGGATTCGGGTTTTTCACAAGGAAAACGGAGGCGCTTCCTCGGCAAGGAACCTGGGAATTTCAAAGGCTTTGGGGGATTATATCGGTTTTGTGGACGGCGACGACTACATAGAGCCGGGAATGTACGAGCGGCTTCTTTCCGCCGCCGTTTCAAACGGTATCCGCATGGTGCAGACCTCCAGAGACGAAATCGACGAGCAGGGAAACAGAATGCCGGACGTGTGTCAGCCGCCGGAAAGCTTTACGCTTATGCCGGCCAGGGATTTTATGCGGGAGCTTTTGCTTCACAGGGGAGACTGCTCTTTTTGCACCAAACTGCTTCACAGGTCTTTGATAGAGGAAAAGAGGTTTCCGGAAGGGGAGCTGAACGAGGATTTTTATCTTCTGGTGCAGATGCTTGCCGGGGTTACGTCGATTGCCGTATTGCCGGAGCAGGATTACCATGTCTTTTACCGCTACGGAAGCAGCACAAGAACCCGCGATAAGGAGGAGTTTCCGCAGGTTTTCACGGATATTGTGGTAAACGCGGACAGGGTTTACAGTATTGTGAAAAAGGAATATCCCTCGCTCTTGCCGGAAGCCTTACGCTTCGGCCTGTTTCAGCGTCTGGATTATATGCTCCATATCCCCATCTCACAGATGAACAGGGAAAACGGGTTTTACATTGAGGTGAAAAAATATCTGAAGCATCACAGGCAGGCGGCGCTGCATTCTCCGTATCTGACAGGCAAAAACAAGGTATATATACTGCTTCTTGGGACGGCGCCCCGTTTTGTGAGGAGGGTGCATCAATTATTAAGGGGACGACGGGTATGAAAGTGGTTTCGGAAAAGAAAACAATATTTTTTCTGGCGATGGCGGCGCTGCTTGTTTTACAGTTGTCAGTGCTTGTCTTTTACGGAAACAGGAAAGCGGGCTTTCACGAGGACGAGCTTTATACCTATTATTCCTCCAACAAGACGGCAGGGCTTTTCGTGAACGACAGACAGTGGATGGACTGCAAAGAGCTGGCAGAGGAGTTTGTGGCGCTTCCCGGGGAAAGATTCCGGTACAATATCGTAAAGCAGATGCAGTCATGGGATGTGCATCCGCCTTTTTACTATTATATTTTCCATACGGCGGCTTCCTTAAGGCCGGGAGTGTTCAGCAAGTGGACGGGCATCGGGGTAAACCTGCTCGCCTACGCGCTGTCTTATGTGCTGCTTGCTTACGGCGCATACACGGCGGCGGGCGGCGGAACAAAGCGGGCAATGCGGCTCTCCTTTTTCACCTGCCTTGCATGGGGCTTTGGGAGCGCGGTGATTTCCGGCGTGATGTTTATCCGCATGTACCAGTGGCTTACGGTTTTTATTCTCCTGTGTATGGATTTGCACCTTCGGGCGGTAAAGAAGCGGGACTTCCGGGTGCTTTCCTTTTTGCTGCCGGTGTGCCTTACGGTGTTTCTTGGATTTTTAACCCAGTATTATTATATTATTTTCCATTTTTTCCTGGGAGCCGGGTTTTGCTTTTTCCTGTTAAAGAATAAAAAGATAAAGGAAATTTTTATGTACGGCGCGGCTTGCGGGCTGGGATTTGGCGGCGCAGTGCTGTATTATCCGGCAAGCATGTCCCATATTTTCAGGGGATACCGGGGGACGGAAGCGGTCAGCGAGTTTGGGGACGCCTCCAATACCCTTGAACGGCTACGGTTTTTTTACGGACTTTTTGACGATTATATGATGAACGGAACCTTAAGCGTCTGGCTATTGGTTTTGTGCGTGCTTCTGGTGACGACAGGGTATCTGAAAAAACGGGGGCAGGCGTCGGCGTCTTTTTCCGGCGAAAATGCCGGCATAGGAATGCTTCTTTTTGCAGGGGCCGGATACTTTTTTACAGTTTCCAAGACGGCGCTGCTTTTGGGGGAAACCTCCAACCGGTACCAGCTTCCGGTTTACGGTATTTTTATTTTTCTTATTCTCTACGGGATGTGGACATTGCTGAGCGGCTTTGGGGAAAAATTTTCTTTTTTCAAATCAGGAAGCCCGGGGGAGAAGGGCGGAAAGCAGAGTTGGCTTATGGCAGGCATCTTTCTGGCGGTTATTCTTCTGATAGACGGACTTGCCCTGAAGGATGGTAAGGTCTTTTTCCTGTATGAGGAGGAAAAGGAGGTCATGGAGTTTGTGGAGGAAAACAGTAACGTGCCGGTGGTGGTGTTTTATAACGAAGCATCCCCGGACAATATCTGGCGGCTTTCCGACGAACTTATGAAATATAAAAAGGTCTATCTGGCAAGCCAGGGAAATCCGGAGCCGATTGCGGAGAAGGAGATTACAGAGAGCAGGCGGCTTCTGGTTTACGTGGCGGATTATGAAGGACAAAAGGAGTGCGTTTACCGCCTGTTAGAGAACGCGCCCAGCCTGGAATCCTGCCGGATTGTGGCGAGAAAAGGGTTATGGACTTTTTATGAGCTGTCGTAGGATACGGCGGGACAGAGGACGGTGTAAAAGGAGAGGCGGCGGGAAAATTTTGTAGAAAACCGCATAAAATGGGCATTGCAACCGAAAGTATACATCAAAAAACTTAAAAGCAACAGCAAATTGATTGAAGCTGCCTCTGTGCAACCGTAAGATTAAGGTGTCCGAAAAGGAAGATGCGGCCGGCGGAAATGAACCGGAAGCGCTTTGGAAGGACGGAAAAAGTAACTTGCGGTTAAGGAGGAGAAAAAATGAGTTTTGGAGAAAATTTACAGTATTTAAGAAAGCAGAAAAATATTACGCAGGAACAGCTTGCGGAGCAGCTAGAGGTGTCAAGGCAGTCGGTATCTAAATGGGAATCGGCACAGAGCTATCCGGAAATGGAAAAGCTGCTTTTGATTTGCAGTATGTTTCACTGCAATATGGATACACTGATGCAGGGGGATGTGAGCAGGGATTTCGTGGAGGACGTCCACGGTTATGACGCCTTTATGAACCGGTTTGACAAAATGGTTACGGCGGGAATCGCGCTGATTTTACTTGGAGTCAGCGTAATGGGATTTCTCATGGGGATTGGCGTTGACGAGGAGATTGCGCCGGTGTTCTTTTTTATCTTTCTTATTGTGGGCGTATTGATTCTGGTGGTTATGGGGATGCAGCATACCCATTTTACGGAAAAGCATCCGCATATTGAGGATTTCTATACGGAGGAGCAACGGGAGAGCGCCTACAGGAAATTTACGGTGAGAATTGCGGCGGGAATCGGAATCATTCTGGTGGGTGCGCTTTTGTTCATGGTAATAGGAATCCGGATTGATAGTATGGAGGCCGACCTGGTGCAAATTGAGAGACTGGAAAACATGGGACTGGGAATTTTCATGCTGATTCTGACGGCGGGGGTCTCCGTTCTTGTGTATGGCGCTATGAATAAGGATAAGTACAATATCACAAATTATAATAAGGAAAAAAGTCTTTCTCCGGAAAAAAGAAAGAGAGAATCTTTAACGGGAAAAATCTGCGGATGCATCATGCTTGCAGCCCTTATCATTTATCTGGTCTGCATGTATACGGAGATTGAATGGAGCGCTTCATGGCTGGTCTTTGTCATCGGCGCGCTTTTATGCGGGGCGGTGTCAATCATACTTTCAAAGAATGAGGATTCTGAAGGTCAATGACAAAATAATTTGCCGTTGCCGGTAATTCATGGTAGAATATTCGCTATAGGCAGCAGAAATCTGCCGCATTTTCCATCAGGCGCATATGGATACGCGCCGGAAGAAATATATCATATAATACGGAGGCATTTTCATGTTATTGGATAACAAAACGATTCTTATTACCGGCGGAACGGGTTCCTTCGGCAAATGTTTTAGCAAATATGTACTGACCAACTGTAATCCGAAGAAAATTATTATCTATTCAAGGGACGAGTTCAAGCAGTTCAACATGCAGAACGAGTTTAAGGAGTATGCGGATAAGCTGAGATTCTTTATCGGGGACGTGAGGGATAAGGAAAGGTTAAAGAGAGCCTTTGAGGGTGTGGACTATGTAATCCACGCGGCGGCGCTAAAGCAGGTGCCGGCCTGCGAATACAATCCCAACGAGGCGATTAAGACCAATATCCACGGCGCGCAGAACGTGATTGACGCCGCGCTTGATACCAGCGTAAAAAAGGTGGTGGCGCTTTCCACGGACAAGGCGGTCAATCCGGTTAATCTCTATGGGGGGACCAAGCTGGTTTCCGACAAGCTGTTCATTGCGGCCAACGCCTATGCGGGAACCAAGGACATTAATTTTTCCATCGTCCGTTACGGAAACGTGGCAGGCAGCCGCGGCTCGATTATCCCGCTGTTCCACAATATCATCAAGAACGGCGGGAAGGAGCTTCCCATTACCGATTACCGCATGACCCGTTTCTGGATTAGCCTTACCCAGGGCGTGGAGCTTGTGATTAAGGCTTTGGAGGAGGCCACCGGCGGCGAAACCTTTATCAGTAAAATCCCGTCTTTTAAGGTGACGGATTTGGCAAAGGCAATGCTGCCTGGCTGTAAGATGCCTGAAATCGGTATCCGTCCGGGAGAAAAGCTTCACGAAATTATGGTGACCGTGGAGGACTCCGCCACAACCTATGAGTATGACAAACATTTCATTGTCTATCCTCAGGTGGTGTGGAACGACAAGCAGAAGATTGATTTAAGCGGACGGAAAGTGGAGGAAGGATTTGCCTACAGCTCCGGCAGCAATAAGGAATGGCTCAGCGTGGAGGATATCAGAGAGCTTTTAAAAACAGTGGATTTGGAGAAGTAAAAAATCAGGAAAAAGCAGCATATAATATAGAGCCGCGAAACGATAACAGGCAGTCAGAAAACAGGGTGTGTTGGAGTGCGTTCCAGTGCACCTTTTCTGTCTTTCATGGAGGATGATATGGATATTAAAGTGGAAGAAAACTATTTACGAAAGGCAATGGAACTACATAAGGATGTGCCGGTGGTGGACGCCCATCTTGATTTGGCGGGAGAGATTCTTTTAAGGAACCGGGCCGGAGAGCGGGAGGTTGTCAAAAATCACTATCTTTCCGATTTTAAGAAAGCCGGGATAAGGCTTGTGGCGTCCTCGGTTTTTGTGGAGACAGGGAATCTGGACAGGGGATGGGAGAATGCGCTTGAGCAGATAACCGCGTTAAAGCAGGATATAGAAAGCCTTGACGATGTCTCTTTTGTGGAAAAGGGAGGCGATATCGACAAAGTCCTGGAGGAGGGCAAAATCGGCATTCTGCTTTATATGGAAGGGCTCGACTGTATCGGGGAGGACATTGACAGGCTAAATACGCTCCATGACCTTGGTGTGAGAGGAGCCGCCCTCACATGGAGCCGTCCCAACGCTCTGGCTGTGGGGTGCTGTAAGGCGGCGGAGCACAGACAGATTTATGGCGGATTGCGCGAAGCTGGAAAAAGGGCGGTAAAAAGGCTGGAAGAACTTTCCATGTTTGTGGACGTGAGCCATTTAAATGACGACGGTTTTGAGGAGCTGCGCGGGCTTGCGGAGAAACCTTTTATCGCCACCCATTCAGGCAGCAGAAAGGTGTTCGACAGCTTCCGCAACCTGACAGACGAACAGATGCTTTATCTGGCCGGTCAGGGAGGAATCATGGGCATAAACGGATGTCAGTGCATCGCCGGTTCCCTGAGGGGCAATCACCTGGAGATGCTTTGCCGCCATATAGAACACGAGGTAACTGTCATGGGAGCGGAGCATGTGGGATACGGCTTTGACTTGTGCGATTCCTATGACGAGGCGGGAGCCGCGCTGCGCGGGGAGAGCCGGGTGTGCAGAAACGACTGCCTTTTGAACCACGGCCAGATTCCTCTTGTTACGGCGGCTCTTCTGCAGAGAGGAATGGACGAGGGGAGCGTCAGGAAAATTATCGGGGAAAACTTTCTGACCTATTTTAAACAAATGATTTGACGGATATGCGAAGCTGTCAGCCTAAAAGGCCGACAGCTTCGCGTAAAAAGAATCACCGGATGAGAAACGTATCCTGCAAAAGTAGCCAGTTTGGACGGAAAAACCGCATAATCTGCCAGTATCCCATTCCACGCAGGGAATACTCCGGCAGCAGGGAAAACTTTTCCCGATAGCTTCTTACGTCCTCAAACCAGACCTCATGGAGCTGTCCGTCCTTTTCATATTGGAAATAGGGAGACATGGCGGTTTCGTCAAAGAAAATGTCCACGCCCGCGTCTATGGCAAGCTGCACGGCTTCCAGATTGCTTATGGTTCTTGCACGGGAGCGGCCCCGCACAAAGGGAAGCGTCCAGTCGTAGCCGTAGTTGGGGATTCCCAAATCGATTTTGCCGGGAGGAATGCGGGTGACGGCGTATTCCACCACTTCGCGCACCTTGTTGATGGGAGATACGGCCATGGGAGGGCCGTATGTATACCCCCATTCATAAGTCATAAGCAGCACGCTGTCGGCGGCGCCTCCGAGAAGGCGGTAGTCTTTCCCGGCATAGAGCAGTCCAGGCTGCGTGTCAAAAGTCTTAGGGGCCAGCGCCACGGATACGTGATAGCCGTAAGGGGAGAGAAAATTTCTGGCATCCGAAACAAACTTAGCAAAAGAAACGCGGTCGTCGGGCAGAACGTATTCAAAGTCAATGTCAAGCCCCCGGAAGCCTTTTTTCTGCAAGGTGGAAAGAAGCTGGTTAAAAAGATTGTTTTTTGCTTCTTCGCTGTTGACAACAGCGGTAATCAGAAGATTGTTGAAATTTCCGTCCGGCCCAAGGGGCGTCAGCGTAAGCATGGGACCGACTCCGGCGGCCAGAGCGGCGCCGGTCATAAAGCTGTCGTCAGGAAGCGGCGGGACCAGGTCTCCGCTTGTGGTGAAGCCGTAGGAAAACACGGATAAGGTAGTGAGATAGGGAAGCGTTTCATTCAGGACTTCCTGTTTGATATAGGGATAGGCATAACCGTTTACATAAGCCGGGTAGGATGAAACAAAAGGCTCGCCCGCGGACAAAAGCAAAGCCTGGCCGACGGCCAGGGGATAAGGATAGGCAAGCTGATTGTTGAAAATAACGGAAGATACCGGAATGCCATAGCGCTGTGCAATGGAGTCCACGGTATCTCCTTTTTTTACTACATATATTTCCATAAAAATTCCTGCCGAAAAAGTCTTTGCATTATGATATGCAAAAGCAGGCTTATTTGGTAATTGGAATCCCCAGATGAATTTTACGGTAAACCTTCCAAATAAGAACCGCAGGGAGCGATAAGGCCAGATACAGGGTGGATAAAAGTCCGGCGGCACCGCCCACAATGGCAACGAGTAAAATTCCTATGTTCATGTAATTCACCTCCATCTGTGCTGATTTTATCAAAAGACAAATTTCCGGGGAAGCGTTCGGGAGGTTCTTTAACGACAGTTTAACGCTATCTTAACGATTTATTAACATTAAGATGTGAATGAAATGTAAAAGTAACAAAGAAAGATGGAATATATTGGAATTTTTGAATACATATTGACAAATATTAAAAAACAGTTTATATTATCAACATAATGTTTTACTGAAAAATTGAATCGATTCAATTGGTTGAATATGTTTAATATAGACAAAACTTAACAGATTTATTTGGGCGAAAAGAAACATTTGTTTTTTGCCCAAAAATTGAATCGATTCAATTGCTGTCTGCAGTAATACATGTACGAGGAAAGGAGGAAAATCATGTGTTTACTATAAGTGATATTGCACATGAAGCGGGGGTATCCAGGGCAACGGTGTCTAATGTTATCAATAATAAGGATTGTGTCAAGGATGAAACTCGCGAAAAAGTACTGCAGGTGATACAGGCGCATAATTATTTGCCAAATGCAATGGCTCGTAATCTGAAAAGTAGCAGAACCAATATGATTGGAGTTATCACAGAAGATATAACCAGCTTTATAACGCCGCAGATTGTAGATGGAATAGACGCGTGGTGTGAGGAGCATGATATATTTATGCTCGTGCAGAATCTGCGTGTTTATCAGAAATATGCTTATAATCTTGAGAATTATTTAACCAGTAAGGAATCGCTGCAACGTATTGTAGATATGCTTGTTGCCCATCAGGTAAACGGAATTATATATATAGGAGATCAGTATAGAGAAGTATCGGACATTATTCCGAAAATACAGATACCTTTACTATGCGTGCAGTGCTATGCGGAAGGGGTTTCGGCTATTGCAATTGATAACGAGGAAGCCGCCTATCAAATGACAAAGTATATCTTAGAAAAAGGACATACAGAAATAGGTGTCATAACAGGTATTCTGAAATCCAGTGAGATGCGTATGCGTGGAGTAATACGTGCATTAGAAGAAAGGGGACTGGAGTTGGAACCGCAATGGATTTTTCAGGGGGAGTGGACGTATCAGTCAGGTGTATATGCTGCTGAAAAACTATTGAAACTTACCAAACTCCCAAGTGCTGTTTTTGCATTCAGTGATACTATGGCAGCTGGACTGATTTCGGCATTTCAGGAAACAGGCGATCAGCGCCTGAAAGAAATATCAGTTGCCGGATTTGATAATCATATAGCGGAGTATTGCACACCTAGGCTTACTACGATAGCGGCTCCCTTTCAGGAACTTGGTTATGAATCTGCGAAGATGCTGGAAAGAAAGATAGGAGGAGATGAAGCAGTGATACGGCGTTATATGCCCTGCAAATTAGTAATACGGGACAGCGTAAACCCAAAATAGAAAGGAGAGGAAAATATATGAGGAAAAAGTTTAAGTTAATCGTAAGTATGTTAGTGGCATTGTCTTTAATTATGGTAATACTGACAGGATGCGGAGGAAGTCAGGATGGAACAGGAGAAACACAGAGGGCGCAGGAGACTTTAGAAAGCGCAGATACATTGGAGAGTACAGATTCCGAAAAGAGTGAAGCATCAGGCGGTGACAGAATTGTGGTGACTATGAGTATGTGGGATGCAATCAATGAAGAATATAACTTTGTAAAAGCATTTAATGAGAGTCAGGATGAAATTGAGCTTCAGATTGTGGCCATACCTGACAGCTATTCAGAAAAAATAAATGCAATGATTGTTTCTAATACAGCGCCTGATATCATATTGGCATGGGAGTGCGATATTTTGAGATTTATTGAAGACGGTGTTGTCATTCCATTGGATGATTACATGCAGAGTAGTCCGCTCTCCGAAGATGAACTAGTTCCGGCTGTTAAAAGTTTTACGGATATGACAGGCGGCGCATATGGTTTGCCATGGTGTTATGCGGGAGAGTGTATTTTTTATAATAAAGATATGTTTGATGTAGCCAAGGTTCCGTATCCGGCCAATGACTGGACGATAGAGGATTTTGAGAACGCAGCGGAGAGCCTGACAATTGTGGAGGGCAATGAGGTTGTACAATATGGACTGGCTGAATTTGAAGGTGCAAATCCCTGGTATTCCTTTATTGGTTCTTTTGGTGATGAAATTGTGGATAGTGAAGGAAATTTGCAGCTTGGCGATGGAACCAGAGAGGCGTTGAGCTTTTTCAAGGACCTGACTGACAGGAATGTGATGTCAAAGCCTACTGTGGCATCAGGAAGCTCAGGGACAGCAGATATTTTTGCAGCAGGCAAGGCAGCCATGAGAGCGACAGGAACATGGAATGCATCTGTATACAGAGACATTGACAGCTTTAACTGGGATATTGCACCTTTGCCTTCAGCAGGTCAGCCCTATAATTCCATGCATACAGGATTATTCACTATCACTAAAAATAGTAAAAATCCTGATGCTGCATGGAAGGTAATTGATTATCTGTTGGGTGATGAGGGGCAGGAGCTGATAGGCAAGGCGTATAGCAATATGTCTGCCCGCGTTTCAGTTAATGAAAAGGGTTACTTTAAGGCCGCTGGGGAAAAAGGGCCCTCTAATATGGATGCCTATGATACTATTAGTAGTACGGTGAAGATTGGATATGTTCTCCTGAATTCTGGGCTGGCAAATGATGTGGGGCAAAAATTTAATGCAGTTATGTCAGGACAGCTTACAATTGATGAATGCATGGAGCAGAGCAAACAATTATCGGATGAATTGAATTCGTAAAGAAGGTTTACAAGAAAAGAGTATACAGACGGCGTTCAGCCGTCTGTATACTTATAGGAGGAAATTATCATGAAAAGAAGAAAAAAGAAATTTGATATTGTACCCTATCTTTTTCTTTCGCCGTGGATTATTGGATTTATTGCATTTTCAGGTATACCAATACTGGTATCATTTGCATTGTCTTTAACCTCGTGGAACATGAGCGGAAAAATGATGTTTGTGGGTTTAAATAATTTCAAATCAATATTTCAGAGTGGCTCTACGTTTTGGGTTAGCTTGAGGGTAACGTTGATATTTACAGCGTTCAGTGTCCTTCTGACGATTTTCTGGTCACTTCTGATGGCAACAGTATTGAATTCCCGAATCTATTTCAAAAAGATGTTTCAGTTTTTCTTTTTCCTGTGTGCAGTTCTCCCTACTGTTGCATTGGGATTTGCAATCCAATTGATGCTCAATTCGGAAATTGGAATTATTAATTATTGGATAAAGGATTTCTTGAGGATAAACAGTCCTCCTAATTGGCTTACAAACCGTAGCTGGTCATTGGTTACCGTCATTATTTTTACTGTTTTCACTTATGGAACAGGGCAGATGATGCTGGTATTCAGTTCTGCACTTAAGGAAGTACCGCAGGATTTGTATGAATCGGCCAGTCTCGACGGAGCAAATGGATTTCAGAGATACTTTTATATAACATTACCAGCAATTTCTCCTATTTTACTTTTTAACATGGTTGTTGCAGGCATTAATTCTCTGAATGGAGCTTTTTCCTCTATTTATCCAGTGACAGGAGGGGGACCGGATGGCGCTACGAGAGTTCTAAGCCTACAGATATATGAGTCTGCTTTTAAGAAATATAAGATGGGAATCGCTTCTTCCCAAGCTATCGTACTTTTTGTGATTGCTCTGATTATTTCGTTGGTACAGTTTGTTATGTCAAAAAAGTGGGTTCATTATGAAAACTAGTGAGGAGGACAGCTATGAAAAGGATGGTATTAAAAATTTTGGATACAATATTTGCGGTTATTATTGCAAATATTATGTTTCTTCCTGTATTGATTATTATAGGGAGTTCGGTAAAGTCTCTTCCTGATATTAGTTCATATCCCCCTAAAATATTTCCGGTAGATTTTCATTTTGATAATTTTGCAATAGTACTGAATACGGGGAATATTATTTTATATTTTCGAAATACATTGATACTGATTGTTGGAAATGTAGTTGGAACATTGCTTTCAAGCGCTTTGGTAGCATATCCTCTGGCAAGAATGAATTTCAGAGGGAAAAATTTGATTTTTGCCCTTATTCTCGCTACGATGATGGTGCCAGCTACGACGACAATTATCCCCCAGTTTGTTATGTTTTCAAAAATTGGATGGGTAGATACGCTTTTGCCGCTGGTAGTGCCGGCCTTTTTTGCCTATCCCTATAATGTGTTCCTATTCCGGCAGTTTTTTATGACAATCCCCATGGGGTTGGACGAGGCGGCAAGAATTGATGGGTGTAATCGATTTCAGATATTTACCCATATATTGGTTCCATTGTCCAAACCAATTTTTATAACCATAGGAGTTATGTGTATGGTCAGCTGGTGGAACGAACTGTTCTCTCCGCTTATCTATATTAATTCGGATGAACTCAAACCGTTGACAGTAGGCGCTTTAAGTGTTTTTAAAGCACATTTTCAGTTTGTCACAATGTGGAATCTGCAGATGGCACTTGCACTGATTATGATTATCCCTCCCATACTGCTGTATTTATTTGCACAGGAATATCTGGTGGAAGGAATAAAAACATCAGGAATAAAAGGATGATACGAAAAAGAGGAAAGTATGGATTTTGTAGAATGGAAAAATGTTACGATAACAGGTGGTTTTTGGAAAGCTGTGTGTGATGTAAACCGGAAGCATACCATTCCACATATTTATCGTATGTTTCAGGAAAGAGGTTATCTGGAAGCTTATCAGCTAGAATGGCATCCGGGTAAGAAAGTTCCTCATGCATTCTGGGACAGCGAGGTGGCGAAATGGATGGAGGCGGTCTGTTATGAACTGGGAGGGCAGAAAGACGATGAACTTAAGGAAATGCTGGATAAAGTGGTTGGCCTTTGTATAGGGGCACAGGAAAAGGACGGTTATTTAACCATACACTTTCAGAGTGTAGAACCTGAATTGCGCTGGCGAAATCTGAGGGATTCTCATGAAATGTATACAGCAGGACATTACATAGAAGCCGGGGTGGCGTATGGTCAAGCCGGACTGGGAGAGAATCTGATAAATATGGCAGTGCGTATAGCGGAGCATGTGGAACAAAGATATGGGGGACAGAAACAAAAGCCTTGGAAATATGGAGGACATTCGGAATTAGAGTATGCACTGATGCGTTTATATCACTATTCAAGGGATGAGCGGTGGAAGAAATTCGCAGGAGAGTTAATTGCTATGAGAGGAGATGCGCCGCTGTATTTTCCAATAGAAGAAAAAGAACGTAGAAGAGAACAAATGTTTAGCAAACTTGAAAACGGAAACGGGGACGGGGAGGAGAATTATTTTCATAATGATTATTCTTTTTATCAGTCCATGATTCCTGTGAAAGAGATGGAACAGGCAGTGGGGCATGCTGTATGCCTGGTTTACCTTATGGCAGGAGCAGCTGCATATGCAAGAGAGCAGAATGATGCTGAACTACATAAAGCTTGTAGCAAAGTGGCAGATAATCTGATTCATAAAAAAATGTATTTGACAGGAGGAATCGGCAGTTCGTCAGATAATGAAGGATTCACGGAGGATTATGATCTTCCGAACAAACAGGCTTATGCGGAAACATGTGCAGCAATAGGGTGCGTAAGATTTTTGCGGGAATTGTTTTGCTTGGATAGAGAGGATATTTTACTGGACGTAGCAGAAAGAATCATGTTTAATGCAGTTCTTTCAGGAGTGGCATTGAATGGAAGGTCATTTAACTACACGAATCCCCTTGCTTCTGACGGAACACATCACAGACAGGAATGGTTTTCATGCTCATGCTGTCCGCCAAATGTTGCCCGGTTCATATCGGCAGTAAGTGGGAATGCTTTTGTGTGGAACATGGGATATAATGGGATGGAGCTGATAGTATGTAATTATATGTCTTGTAGGCTAGAGGAGGGAAGAAGTGGCGTTTGTCTGGAAATGGATACTGATTACCCTTGGGATGGAGAGATACGGATAACTGTAAAGGAGGTAAAGAATGCCTGTCGGCTTTTTTTGAGGATACCGGGATGGTGTATAGGATGGGAGCTGAGTATCCGGCTGTATCAGGGAAAGGAAGAGAAACATTGGGGAGGGAAGGAAGAGAAACATTTGCAGGTTCTGCTGGAAAAAGGGATGGAAATTGTTCTGCGTCTTGAGATGGAAGTGGAACTCATAACAGCGCCTGAACAGGTAAAGGAGTGCCGGGGAAAAGGGGCAATTGTACGTGGTCCCCTGGTCTATTGTATGGAATACCTGGATACAGGGATTCACCCAGAGAGATTATGGCTGATTCCCGGAACGAGGTGGGTGCCAGAGAAAGCAAAGCTTGCAGGAAGAGAGGTAGTTGTTTTGAAAGGGCAGGTTTATGATGGAGAAAAACAGGTTCCGGTAAAAGCGATTCCATATTTTTGCTGGGATAACCGGGGAATGACTCCTATGGCCGTATGGCATCATATATATGAAAAAGGAGAGATAGAAAATGCTGAAAAATTATGACATACCGGATTTAAAAAGGATCAGGATAGAGGCTCCTTTCTGGAAGGAAAGAATACAGGTCGCCGCAGAAAAGGTCATTCCATTTCAATGGGAAGCAATTAACGGACGTGTAGAGTCAGAAGCTGGAAGAAGCTTTGCGGTCAGAAATCTTAAAATCGCTGGAGGATTATGTAATGAAAAATACGAAGAACCTTTATTCCAAGACAGCGATATCGGCAAATGGGTGGAGGCTGCTTCCTATAGCTTGTTATATCATCCAAATGGTGAGATAGAGAGCCATATAGACGAAGTGGTTGATTTGCTGGAGAGGGTTCAGTTGCCGGATGGATATTTAAACTCGTATTTTATTGCGGCACATCCGGAAAAAAGGTATAAAAATTTTGCCTGGGGGCATGAACTCTATTGCTGCGGACATCTTCTGGAAGGTGCACTTGCATATTATCAGGTAACCGGAAAGGATAAAATGTTGAGAATCATGGAACGCTACCTGGAACACCTGATGAAAAAGCTTGGACATGGAGAGGGGCAGATACCTGCTTATTCGGGACATCCGGAAATAGAAATTGCTTTAATGAGGCTGTATCATGCCACAAAGGAGAAAAAGTATCTCACATTTTGCAAATATCTGATAAATGAGAGAGGGCGTGAGCCAGTATATTTTGAGTCTGAGTCTGGTTTTGATAAAGAAGGGGATATAAAATGGATGGGGCTGGATTATATGGTGGCAGATAAACCCTTTCTTAATCAGGAGAATGCAACGGGACATGCAGTCCGGGCTATGTATCTGTATGCTGGAGCTGCAGAACTGGCAGCAGAGACGCAAGATGAGATGTTGGAACAGACACTTTACAGATTGTGGGAGAGCACGATAAGGCGGAGAGTTTATGTGACTGCTGGTGTGGGGGCCCATGCTTATGGAGAGAGATTTTCTATTGATTATGATTTACCTAATGATAGTTGTTATACGGAGACCTGTGCGTCAATAGGATTGGTATTCTGGGCGCAGAGAATGCAGGGGCTGAAACTAGATACAGAATATGGCGATTGGTTGGAGAGAGCCGTTTATAATGGAGCTCTGAGTGGAATAGCAGTAGACGGGGAACATTATTTTTATGTAAATCCGTTGGAAGTAAGGCCGGATGTCGTTCATTACAGATATGATATGAAGCATGTGAAAACACAAAGGGTACCTTGGTATGGCTGCTGTTGCTGCCCTCCAAATCTGATGCGTATGATAACTTCTATTGGAAAGATTATATACGGAAAAGACGATTCTGGATTATTTATCCATCAATATATTGGAAATCAATGTGATATTGACTGGAAACAGGGACAATGTAGTATTACTATGGAGTCAGGATTCCCTTGGAATGGGAATGTAAAGATAACATTGGGTATGCAGGAGAGACAGCATTTTACTCTTTACCTCAGAATACCTAGTTGGACAGAAAATAGTTGGCTAGTAAAAATTAATGGAAAAAGCGAAACATGTCGTGATAAACTAACAGGCGGTTATATATGTCTGGAGAGAGAATGGTCAGACCAAGACGAGATAGAAATTTATTTTGATATGAGTCCCCGTATTATTTATGCTAATCAGGCAGTTGCCGAGGACAGCGGCTGTGTTGCCGTACAACGCGGCCCGCTTATTTATTGCGTGGAAGAAATCGATAATGGCAAAATGTTGCAGAGTATTTTAATAAAAGATAGTGCTGTGTTTAAGGAATCATGGAAAACAGACATGAACGGTTATATAGAGCTTGTGACAGAGGATGGAATGAAAGAGAAGGGGGAGGGGGTTCAACTGTATTCTTATGGTAAGCCGGAAATATGCCAGACACAGGTTAAACTACTTCCTTATTTTCTATGGGGGAATCGTGGAGAAGGCGAAATGAGAGTATGGATACGATACTCAGTTTAAGATGTCCGATAGGATGGCCGATTATGTTGATGGCGATGATACATACAATAGCGAAATCCTCCCCATCGCAATTAAGAGAGGAAATGTGGTAATCGTCAAGGGGATAAGCGCACTTTTTCGTCCAGGGTTCATCCCAAAGTTTGTGTAAACCTCCAGACTGATGTAAAGTAAAATTTCACAGTCTGGAGGTATTATTATGGCAAGAAGAAAAGAAAGCCAACAAAAAGCAGCCATGTGGGAAATGATGCGGGGATATCTGAAAGAAAATGATATCAGCATCAAAGACGGCACAGATGCTAGTGCCGTCATGCGCGATATAATGTCAGTTTTTTTAGAAGGCGTATTGGACGAGGAACTGGGCTACTCAAAGTATGAATGCAGGAACAAGGATATGGATAACAGCAGGAACGTCGACTCCAAAAAGACCGTGCACACCAGTTACAGGGACATGGAGATGGCTGTCCCCCGTGAACGCAATGGTGAATATGAGCCATATCTCATCAGAAAGTATCAGAATACCGTGCCACAGGACATGTATAAAAATTTCTATGTTCATCAATTTAGCCTTGCCTTTTTCCTCTTTAGAAGCGCGGCAGCCATAGCAGAACTGCTCTAACGGTACAAGCTCTTTTCATCCTAGACTTGAAAGCAGCCTTGTTTTGCGACTGATGTCGGCAAGGTACCACTCGCTTATTACGTCACTGAAGATTGACATATTAACAAAGCCATTGGCGATGCTAAGGTTGTCATTTGTGGCAACAAAACGCACATGGTATTTGTCAAAGGTAAGCTTTAGCAGCTTCATTTCAACCACGTTACACCCAATGTGGTTCTATTCTTTAATGATAACTGTTGCCATGTTCCTAGCTCGGATTTTGTCTAATATAGCATCAATCCCCGGATGATTAAATGTGATTTCCCGAATCCGTCAGTAATAAAATATTAGATATTGAAAAAGCCGTTTTTTCTTGCGTAGCCCTCTAAAATCCTCTTTTAATTCTCAATACTTACGGATTTGCTAGTCCTCTCATTATAATGAAAAAATCTTTTGCATAAAGCGGTAGGTTCACCATTGTATTTTCTGTTCCCGTCTGTTTGTGAACTGACATTGGTAAACGGGATACACTATGTTCTTAGATTAAGAGATAACCGGTTACGGAATAATAACAGGACGTTTTTTGTATGTTGTTCCGCATGGTATTCTGACCAACCAGTAAAAATAACAAAAGAGCGTCAGAAATTTACTTTGCGCAGAGAGTATTGGTTGCATAATGAATTA
>OFFW01000380.1_pt1 | contig 32952 bp, 32 predicted proteins | sample 1521501 | NCBI WGS metagenome assembly OFFW01 (sample SAMEA3504107, study PRJEB24116) | mouse gut metagenome | biome: mouse gut; feature: mouse-associated habitat; material: faeces | place: Denmark | collected 2011
TTTTTCTTTGCTTTATTTTTTTTAGATAATCATTTTGATTTTTATTTCTACATTTTTTACTACAATATTTTTGAGAGGTATTAGGAATAAATTGTTTTTGGCATATAGGACATATCTTAATTGTAATTTTGTGTTTTTTATAAGTTTTGTCTCTACATTCATCTGAACAATATTTTTGTTGATTATATTGAGTAAAAAATTTCTTACCACATAATTTACATAATTTTTCCTCCATAAATTACTCCTCACTAAACATAGATTTATTATTTTTACTTGTATCAAAATATCCTTCTTTTACTTTCTTTTGAAGTTCTTCTATATATTCATTCATCTTTTTAAAATATTCATCTTCTGATATTTCTTCTAAAGATGCTAATACATTCCCTTTTTTATGAACCCAGTCACAACATAAAAGCGGATAATCTTCAATATAAATTCCTTCAAAATCTATTTCAGAAAAAGCATTGTCTGGATTAAATATTTTTGTAAGACGATTAACTTCCTTAAAAGATACAGGAAAACAAAAACACATACATTCTAGTCTATATGAGTTTGAGCTTTTTGAACTAAGAACTCTAATATATTTATCTCTATCTTTTTCTTTATAACATTTTCCTATATATTTTTTATTTTCATCTATTTGCTTAATATTTTCTTCATATTGTTGTCTTTTTTTTCTGTTATAAAGTTGCATTTCAAGATCTTCAAGTTCTTCTTCTGTTAAATTTAAATCTTCTAATTTCATAGAGCTAAACCTCCTTCCTTTTTCCAATATGAGATCATTGTATTACTAAGTAAAGAAGCAATAGTCATAGGGCCTACTCCACCAGGAACAGGGGTGATTGCTAATGCTTTTTCATACACATCTTCAAAATCAACATCTCCACATAATTTATTATTTTCATCTCTATTTATTCCAACATCAATAACTATTGCGTCTTCTTTAATATATTCACTATTAAAAAATTTTACCTTTCCTATTGCTGTGATTAATACATCTGCTTTTTTACATATTTCTTTTAGGTTTTCACTTTTACTATGTGCAATTGTTACTGTTGCATTTCTTTGTAAACAAAGAAGTGAAAGAGGTTTTCCAACAATATTACTTCTTCCAACGATAACTACATTTTTACCTGTTAAATCGTAATTAATATAGTCAAGTAATGTTACTACTCCCTTGGGAGTACAAGGAATAAATCCTTTTTCACCTAAAAATAATTTTGATATATTTTCTGGATGAAACCCATCTACATCTTTATTTGGACTAATAGTACTAATTACTATTTGGGTGCTTATGTGTTTTGGGAGTGGTAATTGAACTAAAATTCCATCTACTAAATTGTCATTATTCAATTTCTCTATTTTTTCTAAAAGTATTTTTTCTTCTATTGTTTCTTTAAAACTTATTATTTCTGATTTCATTCCTACATAATCACAAGCTTTTTGTTTGTTCTTCACATAAGTTCTACTAGAAGGATTTTCTCCTATAACAATAACAACCAATTTAGGAATTCTTTTTTTGTTTTTCTTTATTAGTTTAGTTGCATAAATACACTCATTTACAGCTGTCATAGGGGCATAGTGATGCAATGATGTATAAATTTTATATAAAATAACCTTTTTTTGTAATTCTATATTTTTTTCTCGTTCTGCAAGTTTATATATAATATCCAGATATTCATAATATTCTTTTCCGTTCTCATAATAGAAAAGCCCCAGCTCATTGACGCCGCTTCCCTTAAGCTCCGTAAGGCCGTCAATCAAGGTCTGATAGCCCTCCGTCACCTCCGTGGTGATGACATCATGGTTTCTTTTCCGGTATTCTTCCTTTTCCTGCCCGGAAAGCCCTTCAAAAGAGGCAATCTTGTCGTCAAACACCTCTATCATATAGTTTTCTTCCGGTTCCCTGATAAATTCGGCGCACTGTTCGATAATTGCGTCGGCCACATCGTCGGACATGAAAAGCCCGGCTTTAGCCTTCTTCCTTTCAAAATCCACAATCTCCTCAAAAGCGTCGTCTATCTGGGAAATCAGCTCCAGATAGTCCTCTATGTCCCGCCTTGTGCGGAAAGTATACTCGGCAAGCACGACGGGAAGCTGGGCCTGGAAACCCGTCGTCGGACTAAGAATCTCTTCGTACAGTGAAAACTCCCTTGCGGAGAGCTCCGTCTCCACATAGTCAAGCATAATGTCATAAACGATTTGCTGCTGTCTCGTCAGTTTTGCCTTATCAAAAGAGGTTATCTCCTTTTTCAGCTTTTCAAGTTCTTCATAAAGCGCGTCGTCATCAGGAGAAAAATCCCCCAGCGTAACCTCATAGCCGGTAATTCCGAAGTTTTCAGGATACGCCAGGATATAATGAAGGTTAATGGTGTTTTCCGTCACTTCCTCCATGAAACAATCGTTCAGAAAAGCGTCAAACTGCTCCGGCGGCCGCCCGCTTAATTTTCTGACCCCAAATACAAGGCCGGCTGCCGCCAGTGCAAGCAGCACAGACACCGCTATCCATTTGACATACTGCTTTTTTTCCTGATTCTCCATTTTTCTCTTCCTCTTTCACGCAAAAAGCATGGTCTTTGGCTTCTGCCCGCCGGACCCTTTTTATTCCTCAGGGGCCACAGCCGCTACGACGCCGTTGCCTTCCCTCGTCCACACGATGTTATCGCGAATCATTTCATCAATGTCCATGCCAATGATTTCCGAAGCCCGCGCCTTCGCCTCGGCTTCGTTTTCCGTCCCCAGCTTCTTATACATTTCATAGGAAGGCTTTTTGTTGCCCTCCAAATCGTACAGCCCAAGGGCCAGATGGCTTTCCATCTCAAAGGCTTCGTCGGTCTGACGGAACAGCATAAAGGCATCCACATCAGGAAGGGAAGCCGCTTTCAGATAACCATAGGCAATTGACGCTTCCTGCTTTTCGTCCCCGAAAGCGGAAGTATAGCCGATTTCCGCAAGGGAAATGCTTCTCACCTCGCCCGCCGGATTTAAAAACTTGTCCTGATGCATATAGTCGATTAAAATATCAATATTCTGCATGGTGATGTAAGGCGTGGTGATGCTGTCCTTCACCCATACCGCCGGCCCGTTCCAGGCATAAGGGTCATAGAGGGGCGAATTGTAAGGATGGTAGGAAAGTCCCCAGTCAATATTCCCTTCCCTGTTCATATAGTAGTTAAACTGGTCCAGATACTCCTTTGCCAGAAAGCTTCCGGGATTGGACTTGCGGTTCCACTCCTGGTCGATGGAATTATATATTCTTACGCTGGCGTTCATACTCTTCATTTCATTATAAAGGATGCGGAATGCCTTCACATAAATATTGACATTCAAATCCATGGAAGTGGAATTGGTATACCACCATGAGGTGCGGGCGTTCACTTCGTTTCCGATAATCCAGTTGTCCACCTGTCCGCAGCCGGTCTGTCCCGAATAATGCTGCCCCAGAAAAGCGCCTATCGCCTTTAAGTGGTTGACTCCGGCTTCCTCCTCCACATTCAGCGCATAGCCGGGGCAGTTCTCCCCGTCTGCTGCCAGAGGATGGATTAAATCCTGGGCGTAAGGATTTTGTCCCCCGTTTAAGAGAACCATAGTGATTTGGATTCCGTATTTATTTAACGTACTGATGGTGGAATCGTATTCCGCAAGCCGCTCCCCGTTAAAATACCAGGTCTGGCCGTTATAGGGAAAGGCAATGGTTCCGGGAACCGACTCGTCCGAACAGATATCGTCGATATCCATGTTATAAACCATCTGGTGAATCCCAAGCTCATTAAGCTCCTCGCCGGTAACCTTTGAGATATCCGGCAAAAGCCCTTTGATGGCACCGTCCATTCTTGTGGAAGAGTAGGCGGCGATGGCTTCCGGGTTGGTGATATAATGCTCGTCGCTTACCTGCACCATCTCCCCGTTTCTCTTCACCGCGACCAAAAACTTGCGGCTTAAGTTGGAATCCGCCGTGTTATAATTCAGCGGAAAGCTTGCGGAAACGCTTTTTCCCGCGTCCACCTTAGCGACAATGCTTCCTGTGGTTCCGTCAAGCTGCACGTCGTCCGCATAGACGTAAAACTTTCCGTCGTCGCTTGACGGAACGCTGGACGTACTGATTTCACATACCACGTCCTCGTCCGAAATCAGGCAGGAATCAATGGATACCGGCCGCCCCGCCGCCTCCGCATAAAGAGCGCTGTCTCTGCCGCCGACTGCCGCCAGCACTCCGATTGCCGCCGCCATCACTGTAAGCATTATCTTATTCTTTTTTTTCATGGGAATCCTCCGTTCTAAAGCATTTTTGCACCCATATCCCCCGGTGCATAGACCACAAAAGACCCTTGCTTCACAGAAAAGCTATCTTTTGTATTTTTCAAACAATCTGTTTATTCTTCATTATAGCGAATGGACGGCTTTGTGTCATTAATTATTTTTAAGTTCCCGGCTCGGAAATCCTGCTGACCCCCACATAAATGTTGGAAATGCTGTACCAGGTGGGAAAATCCACGATTCCGTTGGCAGGCAGATTGAAAATCCTCTGGAAAGCCTTCACCGCGTTTGCCGTGGCCGGTCCGAAAATACCGTCCGCCGTTATCGTCGGAATGGCGGGATAATTTCTGGCAATCCGGTTTAACTGCTGCTGCATCTGCCTCACCTTTTCTCCCGATGAGCCAATCGTCAAATCATAGCCGGGCCAGGACGAGGGGACTCCCGAAATACTGGTGGCCGTGTTGATGTACATGTCGCTGCCGTAATAGTAACGGATAATATCAATGGCGGCATAGCCCTCTTCCCCTGCTGCCATACAGGGACTAAATAACAAGATTCGTCCATTCCGCAAGCTGCCGGGTGAGAACCTCTTTTTTTCTAAGGACGGCCTCCTTTCCCGCAAGATACTCTTTTTTTGTAATCTCTCCCAGAACGAACTGCCCGTAGAGAGCCTGCAGCCTGCTTTCCGCATCTCTTAAACTTTTCTTTAATCTCACCGCCCTTTTCCCATTATCCGGGGAATCTGTACCCTGCGGACGGTTCTTTTCCTCCCGTATCCGGCCAGCCTCTTCCCATATGCCGCACCGGTCCTTTTCCGAATTTCGGCCCGCGTGCGCGCAAATCCCAGAATTTCCGCCCGGCCGCCTTGCCGTTCTTTGGATTTTCTTTTGTACCGCGTCAAACGCTTCCTTCGTCACAAGCCCCTCGTGGGTATTTTCCACAACAATCCATTCCTCTTTCGGAACCTCCTTTTCCCGGCTGTCCCCCGTCCTTTCCCGCCTTTTCTTTCCATAGATACTACTGCCAATATAGCGCTCGTCCCGCAGAATCCTGCCCACCGTACCGGGGGTCCAGAAATTGGTCTCCCCGGACCGGCCCCAGCGCTTACGGGTACATCCCGCCGCCCGCTTATAAGCCATCGGCGTTGGGACTTCCTCCCTGTTTAAGATTCCGGCAATCCGCGCCGTGCCGACGCCGTCAAGGGCCAGACGGAAAATACGGCGCACAATTTCCGCCGCCGCAGTATCAACCGCCAGTTTTTTTCTGTCCTTTTCATCTCTCACATACCCGAAAGGGGCGAAAGAGGAGAGAAACTCCCCCCGCTCTGCTCTCAAATACTGGGCGCTTCGCACCTTACGGGACAAATCCCGGCTGTAAAGGTCGTGCAGCAGCATTTTAAAGGCCGCATCCAGACTTTCCGTATCCTGCCTACAGGCGCTGTCGAAGCCGTCGTTTACGGAAATAAAACGCACTCCCATAAACGGGAAGATACGGGAAATATAGTTCCCCGCTGTCAGGTAGTCCCTGCCAAACCGGGATAAATCCTTTACCACAATGCACTGAATATCCCCCTGCTTCGCCATCCGGAGCATTCTCTCAATCCCGGGACGCTCAAAATTTTTCCCACTGAACCCGTCGTCGCTAAATTCCAGAATTTCCGCCTTTTGCAGCTCCACATTCCGGCCGATAAAATCCAAAATCAGATTCCGCTGGCTGCTGATGCTGTCCGATTCCTTTTTTTTGCTTTTTGCCATATCCCTGTCTTCTTCGGAAAGGCGCAGATACATTGCAATCTTCATTTAACCGTCCTTGTGTAAATCTCTTAGAGCATTTTATGCGGCGAGTTACCGGTATTGGCGCTTTTCTTCCATGATTTTCTGCACCTTTTCAAACAGGTCGTTGGGAATGATTGCCTCATGGGTATTGCGTACAATAATCCATTCCTGCCTCGGAACCCGCCTCTGTCCCTTCCCCTCGTAAAAAGACTTCCTTTTACATCCCTGTACCATATGTCCCAGATAAACCTCGCCGGAAAGAATCCGCTTTATGATTGGCGGTTTCCAAACGGCATTTTCATAGCGTGCCGCTTTTGCTTCCCCTTTCAGGTAATGGTACTTAGCGGGCGACGGAATATTCTGCCGGTTCAGGTTTTCCGCTATCTGCCGGTACGGCGCTCCCAAAAGGCACCGGTCAAATATCTCCCGGACCACCTGCGAAGTTTCAGGGTCGGGTTCAATGCGGCGGGGATTGTCTGCGCGTTTCCTGTAGCCATAGGGCGCCCATGTTCCGATAAACTCGCCCCTTTTTTGTCTGAGGGCAAGTGCGGAGCCGATTTTCCGGGAAATATCCCGGCTGTAAAATTCGTTCATCATATTTTTCAGGGGAATGAGACAGTCCCCCTCGTCCCCGCCCGCCGTCAGGGAATCGAAGCCCTCTGCAACCGCCACAAAGCGCACGCCCAAAAGCGGAAACAGCCTTTCCAGATAATTTCCGGTTTCCAGATAATTCCTGCCAAAGCGGGACAAATCTTTTACCACAATACAGTCAATCTTCCCACTTTTTGCATCGCTCAGAAGTCGTTCAAACCCGGGACGGCGAAAATCCGTACCGCTTTGTCCGTTGTCGCTGTACATTCCCGCAAACGCCATGTCCGGCTGCGCTTTTATATATTGAAAAATCAATTCCTCCTGATTTTGAAGCGTGTCCGCCCCCGCTCTCCCGCCGTCTTCCACCGAAAGGCGCGCATAGCCTCCGGCACGGTAAATTCTTTGCTCCTTCTGTTTTTCAGGGGCCGGGGATAAGGGATTGACTTTCCGTTTCGTTCTTGCCATAAAAAACACCTCCGGCTCACCTTATGAGCCGGAGGCATGTCATTATTCCGTTTTCTCCTCTGTTTTTTGACGACAGAAGCCGCCGCAAACTTTTGGGATTCCACCATTTTATATTATTTTTGCACATTGCCAAGCGCCTGATTCAAAGATTGCATCATCTGCTCAATCTGCGCCGCCAGCTCCGCGCCTGCGAAACTTGCCAGGGATTTCAGCGGCATTCCCATCACCATTGCCTCCATCATCTCCGCGCCTGTGCCAAGGGCATTTGCGGCTTCCTCAGCGCCGTCGCCCATCATGCCCGCCATCTTCGCCTGCATTGCCTTCATCATCTCTCCCACAATCGGAGCGGTTACGGGATGCGCTAAAAGTTCTCCCACAGTCGTGGAGCCGCTCACATGAAGAGGAAGCTGTTTTCCGGTCCTGAAGGAGAGCTCGCCTTTCAGGGAAATCTCGTCGCTGGCGTGCCCTATCAGAATCTCATAGGTTCCCGAGGGCGCATACCAGTCGCCAAGTCCTTCATGGTAAAAAGACAAATCCCTTGCGTTTAAGGTAAATTCCACCGTCTTTGTCTCACCCGGCGCAAGCGCTGTCTTGGCAAAACCTTTCAGCTCTTTTACCGGTCTTCCCGACGTACCGTTTTTGTCGCTGACATAAAGCTGCACCACCTCTTTGCCCGCCACAGCGCCGGTATTTGTCACGTCCACAGATACCTTTACGCTGCCCGTATCTCCCAGCGTTTCCTCCGGCATCTGCAGATTGCCGTACGAAAATGAAGTGTAGGACAGTCCGTGCCCGAAAGCCCAGCGTACCGGCATTTTTTTCGTGTCATAATAGCGGTAGCCCACGTAAACGCCCTCCGCGTAGTCCACGACTCTTCCGTCGCCGGGGAAATTCAGATAGCTGGGATTATCTTCCAGATGGAAGGGGAATGTTTCCGCTAGACGCCCGCAGGGGTTTGCCTCGCCGTAAAGGAGACGGTCCGCAGCCTCGCCTACGCCCTGGCCTCCCAGGTACATTTCCAGAACCGCCGCCGCGTCGTCCGCCCAGGGCGCTTCCACCGGGCTTCCGTTATGCAGTACCACAACCGTGTTTTTCTGTACCTTCAGAACTTCCTCAATCAGCTTGTTCTGACATGCCGGAAGCTTCATATCTTTCCGGTCATATCCCTCGGACTCAATCACGTCCGGAAGCCCCGCAAAAATTATTGCCACATCCGCTTCCCGCGCCGCCGAAACCGCTGCCGAAAGCTCCGCCTCGTTCTCCTCGTCTTTATCGGCCGGGAATCCCTTTAGGTAGGATACGGTTCTGCCTTTTTCCTTTGCGCTCTCTAAAGCCGAGGTTACCTTACTGGCGTTGATATGGCTGGAACCGCCGCCCTGATAGCGGGGTTTTTCGGCATATTCGCCGATGTATACCACTTTTTTATCCCCTTTTAAGGGAAGCACGCCGTTGTTTTCCAGAAGGACCGCGCACTCCGTCTCGATATTTACCGCTTTCTCATGGTCGACGTCCCTGTCGAACACGGCTTCCGGACGACGATTGTCCGCATAGGAAAATACCACCTTTAAAATATTCTCCACCGCCTTGTCCAGCAGGGCCTCGTCAAGGCTTCCGTCCTTCACTGCCGCAACAATTTTGGCGTCGTTGAAGCCGCCGCTGCCGGGCATCTCCAAATCAAGTCCCGCCCTGATTCCCTTCACGCGGTCCGCCACAGCGCCCCAGTCGGTCATCACATAGCCTTCAAACCCCCACTCGTCCCTTAAGATTTTTGTCAGAAGGTGGTGGTTCTCGGAAGCATAGGTTCCATTGATTTTGTTGTAGCTGCACATAATTGTCTTAGGCTGCGCTTCCTTTACCGCCGTCTCAAAAGCGGGAAGATAAATCTCCCGGAAAGTCCGCTCCGACAGGTTGGAAGAGCAGCTCATACGGTTATATTCCTGATTGTTTGCCGCATAGTGCTTCATACTGGTTCCCACGTCCCAGCTCTGCACACCCTTAATGTAGGCGGCGGCCATTTTTCCCGCGAGATACGGGTCCTCAGACAAATACTCGAAGTTACGGCCACACAGAGGGCTTCTCTTGATATTGACCGCCGGTCCCAGGAGCACGCTTAAGTCCTCCGCCTGACACTCCTCTCCCAGTATTTTTCCCATCTCGTTCATCAGTTCCGTATCAAAGCTGGAAGCCGTGGCGCAGGCTGCCGGGAAGCAGACCGCCACAATGCTTTCCCCGATTCCGAGATGGTCGGCGTTTTCCGGCTGCTTGCGCAGTCCGTGCGGTCCGTCGGATACCATTACCGCCGGGATACCAAGACGTTCCACCTGTTTCAGGCGCCAGAAATCCTCGCCGGAACACATACCGGCTTTTTCCTCCAGTGTCATTTCGGAAATTATTTTTTTGATGTCTCTTTCCATATTTTCCCCCGTTTCTGTTGCTTTTTCACATTTTACTTTCTTCATTCAAAATGGTATTGCCTGATTTTAGACTTTGGTAAAATAATTTCGTTTTTAATGCTGTATCTTCTCGTCCCCGCTTGCCATCATTTCCATAAAATTAAAGGGCGGGAGAAAACTGTCAATCTTTTCGTACAGTTTATCGTCAAAATTATATCTCAGCTCGCATTCTCTGTCGAAAATCATAGTCGGCTCTACCTCTGGCGTCACCGCTTCCCACTTGGGCAGATTTTCACATTCCGGCTTTCCTGTCCTTGCAAAAGCCATAAAAGCTTCGAACATCTGTTTTTCCAGTCTCTCTCTCACCTCGGGAATCTGACATACCTCTACCAGCTCCGTATTATGGAAAAAGAAGGGGATATCCGAGCAGTGCCATGCGATTTTATTGTGGTATATCGGAAATTCCAGCGTAAAATCATACAGGTAAACCGCCGCCTTTTTCCCCTCGGCGTGCATTCTGGCAAGCTGCTTTGAGGGCTGACGCATCACACGGTCAACCAAAAGCAAATCTGCCGGGCTCTTTCCGGGATAAGCTTCCTTGAATACCTCCGTTATTTCGTCCGTGTGTTCCCCGTACACGGCGGATATCACTTCCTTTAACTGTTCCTCAGTCAGTTTATTTTTATCGTAGGAAGCCGCTTTGAAGGAAAACTCCCCGAATACGCTTCCCACCATCAGAGGAATGTCAAAAGCATGGTCCCTGAATCCATAGCCGATGGGATTTCCCCTGTAATACTCATTGGCCAGAGGATTTCCACCGATATAGCCTCCCTTTGCCGCAATCGCCGGACTTACCTTTTTGTACGCCTTTACAAGCTCATAATAGGGAATGGTCTCCAGCTTTTCCACCTCGTCCTCTGAAATGCCAAGCTCTTTCAATAATTCCGTGACAATCTCCCTGCCGTCTCCCGTACAGGAAGGTAAAAGGGTGTCGTCGCCTACTCCGCTCATAATCAGCCCTTTGTGGAAAAGACCGTCCGCCTCCTCAATCTGCATTAAATCCGCAACCTTCATGCCGCCGCCTGACTGCCCGAAAATCGTTACGTTGTCAGGGTCGCCGCCAAACAGGGCGATGTTGTCATGCACCCACTTCAGCGCGGCAACCATATCCGCGTGTCCCGCATTGCCCGAGTTTTTATATTTACTGCCAAACGGTGACAGGTCAAGGTAGCCTAAAATATTCAGACGGTGATTGATGGAAACCACCACCACGTCGCCGTTCATGCACATATTAAACCCGTCGTAAGCCGCCTGTTCTATGGAGGAACCGGCAAAGTACCCGCCCCCGTGGAGCCATACCATAACAGGCATTTTTTTCCCGCCGCCAATCTCTTTGGTCCAGATGTTCAGGCTCTGGCAGTGCTCGTCCTGAGGCCAGTAGCGGTGCGGCACCATCAGCTCCGCCCCCGGCGTATCCACTTCCATAAGAGGGCAGACGAAACCGTAGGAGCATGCCTCCTTCACACCCTCCCATTTTGCCTCTCTGGGCATCTGGAACCTGTCCGCCTCCGCATAGGGAACGCCCTTAAAAATGTATTCCCCGTTATAAAAATACCCTTTCAGTTTTCCGCCGGTTGTTTCAAGCACCGGCACGTCGTCATAGCGAAACGTATTCACCATTTCAAATTCCTCCTTTTCCCCATATCCGCGCGTGTGTTTTGCGCGTCCGCACTGCTTGCGCGCGTTTTTCCTGTATTTTCTATTTTATCATTTTACAGGCTTTGCCGTCCAGAATTTTTCATAACTATTGTCATATGAAAACGTCATAAATACCGCCTTCCTATCGCCAGTTATAAACAATCTCCACTCTTTTATTCCTTCGGATAAAAATTCCGTCTATCATAAACGCCGTCATGGCCCTGTCGAGCTTTGTCACATTCCCATACTTTTCAAACTGCTCCCACCGCCTTATGACGCCTTTATCCTCCTTTGCGGCCCGGCCCATCTTCTCCCGGATTTCGCTTATCTTATGCTCCGCCGCCAACAGCTTTATCCGAAAGCCTTTTTTAAGTTCCTCATATTCCGCCCTGTCAATCACCCCTTTCGCAAGGTTCACGGAAAGGGAGTCCAGAACCAGCCGGCACTTTTCCGCTTCCGCCTGCCTTCTCTCCAAATGCGCCTTTAGCCTGTTTTCGCCGTTTTTTTGCCAGGCCGCTTCCACTGCAAGGCCGGCCGGGCTGCCCTTATCCCGAAAGCCCTGCATCCGTATCTGCCCCTGCAAAGAGAAAAGGACGATGTCCGCCAAAGCGCCCGCAGGTATACTGTGGGAAAAGCAGGTTTTTTCGTTTTTATGGGTTCCGCAGACATAATAAACATATTTCCTGTTTTTCGCCGGAACCGTTTTCCTCACCATGGGACCGCCGCACTCCCCGCAGAAAACCATGCCGGAAAAAAGCTCCGTTTTTTTTCCGCCGGGACTGGTGCGGGTATCCCTTGCGAGAAGCTTTTGTACAACCTCAAAATCCTCCCCGCTTATGACGGCTTCATGGGCGTTTTTTGCCACGTCCCATTCCGCGCCGGGTTTTTCCACACGCCGCTTTACCCTGAAACTGACCGCGGTGGTTTTCCCCTGCGCAAGAACCCCCGTGTAGACCGGATTTTTCAGTATCCGCAAAACCGCGGAAGCAGTCCACAAGCCTTCCCCGTCCGGTGAAAACGGCGTGGCATACCGCAGCCCCTCCGCCTTTTTATAGGCCATGGGAGAGAGCACGCCCTCTTCGTTTAACCGGTCCGCAATGTCTCCGGCGCTGACGCCTTCCAGCTTCAGGCGAAAAATATCCCGCACTACCCCGGCGGCAAAATCGTCCCTTACCAGGCGGTTTTTATTATCCGAATCCTTTTTGTAGCCGTAAACCGCAAAGGCCCCCACAAAGTCTCCCCTCTTTCGTTTGACGGCAAGCTGGCTTTTTATTTTTACGGAAATATCCCGGCAGTACGCCTCGTTTATCAGGTTTTTAAAGGGAATCAGGAAACTCTCCATCTCCCCTCTGTCGTTCAGGCTGTCGTAATTGTCGTTGACGGCAATGAACCGCACGCCGAGAAAAGGAAATATCCTCTCTATGTATTCCCCGGCGTCCAGATAGTTTCTGCCAAAGCGGGACAGGTCTTTCACCACGATACAGTTAATCTTTCCGGCTTTTACCTCCTCCATCATCTCACGGAAAGCAGGTCTTTCAAAATCGGAACCCGAAAAACCGTCGTCCACTTTCATGCCGCACTCTATAAACTCCGGGCGTCGGCTTATGTAATCCCGAATCAGGTTCTTCTGTCCTGTGACGCTGTTGCTCTCCCGCCCGTCGCCGTCCTCGCAGGATAAACGCACGTAACCGCATGTATGCCATCTTTTATCATTCTCCGCCGGCTCCATTTTTCCTCCCCTTCTTTCAGCTCTTGCCGTTTATTTTTCTCTTAACAAATTTACGCTCAAAAAGCGGCCATTAGTCCTATTATGTCACAGCCATCCCCGAGATATTTAGAGCCCCACTGGCTTAAGCCGTCGCAGCTCACCCGCCGTCCGTCGCAGTAGGCGGTAAAGATGGGCTGCCGCACCCCCGGGCGGGAGAGGTAATTGGCAAACACGCTGTCCACCACCCTGTCGATATTTTCATAATAATTTCTGCCCGGCATCCATTTCTGGTCATAGGCGGTGGAGGAGGTTATGGTAAAATTATAGCCCTTGTTCCGGTACCATTCCGTATATACCCGGTTTAGGGTAAATGACATAATCACCAGCGTATTGGCATAGATTGTACTGTCCGGCCAGGTGGCGTATATTTCCGAGGAAACCACGTTTTTGATGTAATCCCTGTATCTTACATAATAATTCCTGGCGGTGTAATCATCCGGAACGCCGTCGTGAACGACCACGTATTCAGGAATAACCACGCGGCTTAAGACAATTTCCCCGCTCTCGTCCACCGGTTTAATCTCGTCCTCCGGTATTTTGGGCGGATATTCCCCGTAAAGCGTGTGGTCGGGTATGGTAATCACCTCTTCCTGCTCTCTTGTGGCCTCCACGGGAGTCATCCGTATCGGCTGCATGGCCGTAACGCCGGGAAGAATCTCCGTTCCCGAAACCATCACGGGTTCATAGCCGGGCGCTTCCACCTGCACGTTGTATTCCGAATAAGGCTGCTGTTCCACCGGCGTCAGGCTGTATTCGGGGGGCGGAGCCGGCAAATCGATTTTTTCCGTCTGTCCGGAGGAATCGGTTGTGATTTTTTCAATGGTAACATCAGGCACGCCCGTGTAGGAAATCGTCACGGTAGCGTCCTTTACGGGAATCAGGCCAAGAGAGGAAGTCACCTCAATCTGCAGCTTACCGGTGTAGCCGCCGTCCGACTGGGCGCTGTGTAAATTATTTTTGGGCATAAAAAAACCTCTGCATATATACTTATCATATACTATGCAGAGATTTTTTAATCTGTCACAGGCTTTCGCCGCTTTACTTTGTCAGCAGCATCATAATATCGTTGCTTCTTGCCACGAACTTGCTCATGGCTTCCGGCTCAAGAGGCGCGTGCTGCAAAAGGGCCAAATCGTAGAGCTGTTCGCAAATCATATTGACATTGCTGCCCTCCGTATGCTCCATGATGTATTTCACGAGAGGATGGCTGGCGTTTAAAATAAGCGTCTCGCCCTCTTTTCCGAAATCGTTCATTCCCATACCGGGCATGGAATACATCTTCATCATATCCTGCATTCTCCTGCTCTCCTCGGACAGGGTTATCATGGAGGATATCTTCTTGTTTTTCAGCTTTTCAACCTTGATGGTAATCTTATCCTTTTTCAGGACTTTCTTCATCACCTTGCTTACGGCCTCGGCGGCTTCCTCTAATTCCTTTGCCGTCTTTTTGTTGGTCTTTGCCTTGAAGGTATCCGTCAAATCCGCATCGATTCTCTGGAACTTAATGCCTTCATTTTTTGCCTCCAACTGGGAAATAAAAGGCTGGTCTATATTGTGGGTGAGGATAACGGCGTCCATTTTGGCAGCCTTGAACATGCTGATGTACTGGCTCTGCTGTTTCTCGTCGGTTACATAGTAAATAACCTTTTCTTTCTTCTCCTCTTCCCCGGACTCCTCGTCGTCGTCATCTTCTTCGTCAATCACGTTGCCGTCAGCGTCAACCACGTCGGCTCCGGATGCTTTTTCCACATCCCCGGATTCGCTTTCGTCATCCGCCGCTCCGCCATCCGCTTGTTCTGCGGCATTCTCTTTACCGCTTTCGTTATCCGCGTTTTCTTCCGTGTCGGCAGCCGTCTCTTCGCCTTCTGTCTTTTCGGCGGTTTCCTTTTCATCCGCCTCGTCCGGGTCAGTCTTATTGACTTCCAGGCATTCGGGAAGGGTCAGATATTTGCCCTCCAGGTTCTTGAAAAGAATGTAGTCCGTCATCTTTTCACAGAACTTGTCGTCCTTTAAGCAGCCGAATTTAATGAAAGGACTGATGTCGTCCCAGTATTTGTCGTACTCTTCCTTTTCCGTCTTGCACATGCCGGAAAGCTTGTCCGCCACTTTCTTGGTGATGTAATCGGAAATCTTCTTTACAAAACCGTCGTTCTGCAGCGCGCTTCTGGACACGTTAAGAGGCAAATCAGGACAGTCAATCACACCTTTAAGCAGCATCAGGAACTCGGGAATCACTTCCTTGATGTTGTCCGCGATAAACACCTGATTGTTGTAGAGCTTAATCACACCCTCGATGGACTCATACTCGATGTTAATCTTGGGGAAGTACAAAATTCCCTTTAAGTTGAAAGGATAATCCATATTCAGATGTATCCAGAACAAAGGCTCCTTGTAATCCTGGAACACCTTGCGGTAAAACTCAAGATACTCCTCTTTGGTGCACTCATTGGGGTGCTTTGCCCACAGCGGATTGGTCTCGTTCAAAAGTTCGGGGCGCCTTACAATTTTATATCTTAACTTATCTTCTTCCTTCTCCGGCTTGATTTCCTCCACAACCGTGTCCGTTTCCAGCTTTTCATCGGCGTCAATGGTCTGGGTATCGGTGGTGTTTTCCTTGGAAAGGTAAATCTCTATCGGCATGAAAGAACAGTATTTTTTAATAACCTCTCTCGCCTTATATTCGTTGCAAAACTCCAGTACATCCTCGTTCAGGAAAAGCGTAACGGTGGTTCCCACCTCGGCGCGTTCTCCCTCTTTCATGTCAAATTCCGTACCGCCGTCGCATTCCCAGTGTACCGGGGCCGCGCCCTCCTGCCAGGAAAGGGTGTCGATATGCACCTCGTCCGCCACCATAAAAGCGGAGTAAAAGCCCAGTCCGAAATGGCCGATAATCTGGTCCTCGTTGGTCTTATCCTTATACTTTGCAATAAAATCCGTTGCTCCGGAGAAAGCAATCTGGTTAATATATTCCTCCACCTCGTCCGCCGTCATTCCGATACCGTTATCGATAAACTTCAGCGTCTTTTCCTCGGGGTTGACTAAAACCTGAATTTTTCCCCTGTAATCCTCCGGTAAGGGATACTCTCCCATCATATCCAGCTTTTTCAGTTTGGTGATGGCGTCACAGCCATTGGAAATCAATTCCCTGAAAAAGATATCATGGTCCGAATACAACCACTTCTTAATAATCGGGAATATGTTTTCACTGTTAATAGACAAGCTTCCGTGTTTCTCTGCCACGATAAATCACTCCTTTTTCTTTTCCAGTCTTTGTTTCTTCAACTAAAATCAAGTGTAATTCTCTTTGCTTTTCTTGTCAAGGAAAAATTAGCACTCATTAAAAATGAGTGCTAACAATTCGTTGAAAATGCCCAATTTTCAAGGCTTTCCGCAATTCTAAAATTTTTATAAACCAAAATATTCATTGTAGACATCGAAGAAATCCCTGGTGGTCACCTCCTCGTTTTTTATGAAAGTCACGGTGTCCCAAAGCTCCTCGTTCAGGGTTCTTGTGAGGGATTCCACAAAGGCGTCGTATTCCTCCCCGAACACCTCTTCCCTTCTCTGTTCCACAATTTTAATCTTGTTGGCGTCGGTTTCCTCCCGGTTAAAGGTGCTGACGCATTTGATGATATGATAGCCCTCTTCGGTTTCCACAATATCGCTGATTTCCCCGGTTCCCAAATTGAAAGCCGCGTCCTCAAAGGCTTTTTCCGTCTCGCCCTTTCCAAAGGAAAAAGTACCCTTTTCCCCTTCGCTGTACCGGAAAACCAACTGTTCAAAGTCGCTGTCCTTTTCCCCCGCAAGGCGCAAAACCTCTCTCGCCCTTCTTAACGCATCCTCCTTCGCGCTTTCCTCATAGGCGATTTTTTTTCCGGTTCCGTCGGTTGTGCAGGTTTTAATCAAAATGTCTAAAATGGTAATGGTTCTGGCTTCGTCGTCGCTGATTTCAGGATAGATATCCTTTATGATATATTCGTACACCTTGCCGGCAAGCGCAAATTCCGCATAGAGGTTTTCGATAATTTCCTCCGTCACCTGCATTTCCTCCCGCTCCGCCTGGTTTAAGGAGCCGTAATACTTCTCCGCGGCGGCCTTTGCCAGTTTCAGCTCGGACTCGTCAAGGCTGACCCCCTGCCTTTGCGCTAACAGGTTCATGGTCTTTATCTGGGCAAGCTCCGCGAGAACCGTGTCCTTGACGCTCTCCTCAAGGGTCACGCCGTTTAAATTGGTCTTCCATATTTCCACCCCGTAGACGCTCTCGTACTGGTCCTGGGTGTTGGTAAGGTATACCATGGCTTCCGGCAGGGTACAGGACATGGTTTCAATCCTGAAAATCTCGTCCTTGTTAAAGCCGGTGGTGAGCACCACCCGCATCTCCGCCTCGCTCTCCCCGCAGCCCCACGAAGCAAGCAGTAAAATACCGCACAGAAAAAAACACAGGCAGTACTTTAACAGGCAATCCTTTATACGTCCATTCACTCTCATGCTGAAAAAGCCCTCAGAATGCTTCTCGCCACGCTGATGCCGTTGGCGGATGCCTGCTGCAGCCCTCTGGTCACGCCGGCTCCGTCGCCGATTGCCCGAAGTCCCTTCATGCTGGTTTCAAAGTCCTTGTTGACCACGACCTTGTTGGAGTAAAACTTCACCTCTACCCCGTAAAGCAGGGTCTCGTCCGCCGCAATGCCGGGCGTGATTTTATCCAGCGCAATCAGCATTTCCTCGATATCCACCATAATCCGGTGCGGGAACACCAATGACAAATCGCCCGGTACGGCGTCCTTTAAGGTGGGCATCAGATTGTTGCGGCAAAGCCTCTCCTCCGTGGTCCTTCGCCCTCTCTTGAAATCCCCGAAAGTCTGCACCAGTATCTTGCCCCCGCAGAGCATGTTGGAGAGCTGCGCGATATGCTTTCCGTATTCAATAGGGGTCTTAAAGGGCTTGGTAAAGTTCTTGCTCACAAGGATGGCAAAGTTGGTGTTGTCCGTCTTAAAGTCCTGGGACTTATAGGCATGGCCGTTCACCACCGCCAGTCCGCCCTCGTAGTACTCCGTTGCCACCTCGCCGGAAGGATTGGTGCAGAAGGTTCTCACCTTATCGTCAAAGGTCGGCGTGTGGTAAATCAGCTTCGCCTCATAGAGATTTTCGTTGAGGAACTGCATCACTTCGTCCCGCACTTCCACCCTGACGCCGATGTCCACGGTTCCCGGCGTGGTGTCAATCCCGATTTCACCGCATTTGGCGTTGAACCAGTCGGCGCCCTCCCGGCCCACGGCGGAAACGATTTCACCGGCATAGAAGTTTTCGCCTTTATCCGTCCTGATTCCCACGGCCCGGCCCTCTTCCAGAAGAATTTCCTCCACCATGGTATTGAATTTCAGCACCACGCCCGCTTCTTCCAGATGATGCTGCAGTTTTTCGTAAATTTTATACCCTTCCTCCGTTCCTAAATGGCGAATCGGGCATTCCACCAGCTTTAAGTTGGCGTTGATTGCCTTTTTCCTGATTTCCCTGATTTCCGCCTGCTTATCCATGCCGTAAACGCTGGTATCCGCGCCGAACTTCAGGTAAATATTGTCGGATTCCCTAATCAGTTCTTCCGTCTTTTCATAGCCTAAAATGGCCGGGAGATTTCCTCCCACATCCGGGGAAAGAGAAAGCTTTCCGTCTGAAAAAGCTCCCGCTCCCGCAAAGCCCGTGGTAATCGAGCAGGGCTTACAGCCAACGCACTGCTTTGTAACCCGCTTGGGGCACTGCCGTTTTTCGATGGAACGGCCTTTTTCAACCACCAGCACCCGCAAATCCTTCTTTTTGTCCATCAGTTCATATGCGCAGAAAATGCCGCCGGGGCCGGCGCCGATGATAATTACGTCAAATTTATTTTCCATATATGCAATCCTCCTGTTCCGGTTCCTCCTGCCGTGTTCCGTTTTTGCAGGAATCAAATCTTTCCAGCTAACTTTATCATTATACTATAAACCCAAAGATTTTTGTAGCAAATTGTTTCTTTATTTGTACATATGGGGTATACTGGTGTTGCCGCTTACGAGGTGTCCGGCAGCAGGCCGGGAATTTCTTTGTTTTGGAAAGGTTGATTTATTATGATTCGAACGATAGTTTTTGATATGGACGGGGTTTTGATTGATACCGAGGCCCTTATTCTGGAAGCCTGGAAAGAAGTGGCTGACAGAATCGGGATTACGGATATTGAAAAGACTTTGTATCAGTGCATCGGAATTACCTCGCCGGAGACGGAAGCCCTGTTCCTGCGGACATATGGAACGGATTTCCCTTATCGGAAGTATAAGGCTATGTCTTCGGAGATTTTTCACGCCAATATAAAAGAGCACGGGCTTCCGGTAAAACCGGGAGTGTATGAGCTGTTTGACTTTCTGAAAGAAAACGGTTACCGAATCGGACTGGCTTCCTCTACGAGGAAAAGCCTTGTCTTAGAGGAAATGGAGAGCATCGGGCTTTTAGGCTTCTTTCAGGCCATTGTGTGCGGGGATATGGTAACCCACAGCAAGCCGCACCCGGAAATTTACCAGAAAGCCTGCGGCCTTTTAGAGACTCCGCCCTCCTGCTGCTACGCCGTGGAGGACTCGCCTAACGGAATCCGTTCCGCCCACAGGGCAGGCATGAAGCCCCTTATGGTGCCTGATTTGATTGCACCGGACGAGGAAATCAAAAGCCTCCTGTTTCGTCAGTTTCAAAATCTGCTGGAGGTCAGGGATTTTCTGAAACTATAAAAAACACACCAAACGGACATGTACAAAACGCCAAATGAGGATAATGACAATGACATTTTTTGAAACCATAAAAAACGCCGCTCTGGCAGTTTTTCACTCTGTTTACCACATACTCTGGGGAGACCTTATCACCATCCCCTTACCGGGCGGCAGCTCCCTTGGGCTTTCCCTGCTCATCCTGATTCTGATTCCGTCGGGAATTTACTTCACTCTCCGCACCCGCTTTCTTCCTTTCCGCATGTTCCCGGAAATGGTAAAGCTCACTGCACAGACAAAGGAGTCCTCGCAGAAAGGCGCGATTTCCGGCCTGCAGACATTGTTTTTGTCAACCGCCACCCGTGTGGGAATGGGAAATCTGGTGGGCGTGGTCGCCGCCATTTCCGCCGGCGGCGCGGGCGCGGTTTTCTGGATGTGGGTGATTGCCCTCCTTGGCTCCTCCACCGCTTTCACCGAAGCCACCCTGGCGCAGCTTTATAAGGAAAAAGACCCCCTTTACGGCGGGTATCGGGGCGGCCCCGCTTATTATATCCACCATTTTTTCCTCTCAGGGAAGGGAAGAGACGCCAAAAGCATGCAGGGCAAAGGCCGCAGACATTCCGTGATTGCCGTTTTATTTGCGCTCTCCGGCCTGATTTGCTGGTGCGGCATCAGCCAGGTAATCGGCAATTCCGTCTCCTCGGCCTTTGAGAACGCTTTCCGCATCCCGCCCCTTTATACCACCGCGGTTCTGGTAATCATAGCCGCCGTGATTGTGCTGCGCAAAAACGCCACGGTAAAGGTTCTGGATATCATGGTTCCCGTTATGGCGGTCTGCTATTTTGTGATAACGCTGTTTATCATCTTCAAAAACGCCGGTCAGCTTCCCGCTATCTTCCAGAGAATTTTTGCGGAAGCCTTCGGCCTTCGGCAGGCGGTCGCAGGCGGCATCGGCGCCGTGATTATGAACGGCGCAAAAAGAGGACTTTTTTCCAACGAGGCCGGTTCCGGCTCCGCTCCCTGCGCAGCAGCCGCCGCGGATGTCAGCCATCCGGCAAAGGAAGGACTCCTGCAGGCGCTGGGCGTTTTTATTGACACCCTTGTCATCTGCAGTTGTTCCGCCATGATTATGCTCCTTGCCCCGGCAGAGCTGACGGACGGGCTCTCCGGCATGGACCTTCTGCAGACGGCCATGGAGTACCATATGGGAGAATTCGGCGTTATCTTTATCGCCGCCATTCTCTGGCTGTTCAGCTTTTCCACCTTTATCGGCATCCTCTTTTACGCAAGGTCCAATGTGGCCTATCTTTTCGGGGATAACTGGCTTTCCCAGACGCTTTACAAGGTTCTGGCTCTTATTATGCTGTTTATCGGCGGTCTGGCCGCCTACACCTTTGTGTGGGATTTGGGGGATATCGGTGTGGGGCTGATGACTGTTTTCAACATGATAGTGCTCATACCTCTGGCTCCTAAGGCAATGGAGGCGCTGCGGGATTATGAGGAAGGAAAAAAATCGGTCAGGAGCAATTAACGGTCACAAAAACCCTGTCCCCCGGCTGTTTTCCTATTTGGGCGCGGATATCCTTTCGTATCCCTATAATATAGCAGATACTTCCATCATCATTTTTGACGCCCATATTTACAATGCTGCCGTCATACGGCGCCCCGTCAAAAGTGACATGCGCCCTCACCCGTCCCCGGCCAAATTCTTTACGGATATCGTATGGAAAAATAACGTACGCGCCGCCTTTTTGTCCGGCTTCGTAAATTACGGATTCATATTCATAAACTTTGTCGTTCACTGTCCGTACCTCCTTCATGCAGGTATATTTAACATTAAAAAGCATTAAAGCAAATATATATTATTCCACACAAATAAGAATATCCCATTTGCTTTATTAAGGCAAATTTTATTGTTGTAAAGATATCATAACTGAAATTCTTATTTTATCTCGGATTTTCTGAAAACTAAGTGTGTTGCTGTCAGTGAAATAACAATCACCGCTGCTGCAAACACCGCCGACAATGCAAGTGTTCTGTTATCACTCGTTTGTGCAAGGCTGAAACAGGTCAGCCGGAAAACACTCTCTCTGATGAAGTTTCTAAGGATATTGCAGGACACAAAGCTGAACACAACCGTTACAGCTATTCCCGATGCAACTTTTTTGAGGGCAAAGACAATAAACATAACGATACAGATGTTGGCACATATCTGCAACATGATTACCAGCAGCCAAACAAAATCCGTAACAGAAAATATACTACTGTCAAACCTGTATTTAACAGCAAATCCGATAACTGTTGCAAAAATATAGGTTAAATGAAGCAGCACTGCCATGATAACGGTAGTAATAGTTCTTGCAATAAATACTGAAAAACGGCTGTACCCTGCCTTTATCTCATTATGTATCGTTCGGTTTAGAAAATCATTTCCAGCAAACCAAGCTGCAACAAGTGAAATGATAAACATAAAAGATGTATCGCAAATCGAAAGAGAAAACACCGTTGCTGTATCAAGATTTTCCGGGAGTTTAAGAAGTCCAAGGAAAAATCCTGCTGCTGCAAGAACAATCGCCGCAAGATACATGATAATAAATCTTTTCGCTTTGTATTTTTCAATGATTAGCTGATTATACATTGCTGTCACCTCCCGTAATGCTAAGGAAGTATTCTTCAAGGCTTTGCCCCGTAATGGAAAGTTTTTTGTCAAGTTCATCATGGGTGATCGACTTAATTATCCTCCCCTTATGGATAATATAATAATCAGTGGCAAGCAGATAAAGTTCGTTAAGGATATGACTTGACAGGAACAGTGTCACGTCATTTTCCTCATTCAGCCTTTTGAGCAGGCTGCGCAGTTCGGATATGTTTTTAGGATCAAGACCGTTTATCGACTCGTCAAGTATAAGCAGCCTCGGATTACCGACAAGAGCCATTGCTATGCTAAGTCTTTGCTTCATGCCCATAGAGAATTTTCCTGCTTTCTTATCCTTAACCTCGGTCAGCCCCACCATTCCAAGCAGCTTATCACATATTTCCTTGTCGGGATTACCGATAAGGATACGCTGCAATTCAAGATTACGGTAAGCAGAGTATTCCGGATAAAGGGCAGGAGCTTCAATGGTACTGCCGATATGTCGGCGCATTTTCAGAATATCACACGGTTTATTTTTCCCGAACAGCGAAAAATCACCGTTTGTCGGATAAAGCAGCCCTGTCAGCACTTTCATTAGTGTGGTCTTACCTGCGCCGTTCTCACCGATAAAGCCGTATATATGCTTGTTTTTGAGACTAATGTTTATATCATCAAGAGCAAGGAAATTACCGTATTTCACGGATATCCCGTGTGTTTGCAGGATAATGTTTTCCATTTCGCAGCCCTCCTTTCATTATCCAAATGTGCGCTTGATCTCGTCACGTTCTCTTTGTGCTTCCACCCAATTTTCCACATATCCGCAATCACAGCAGACATAGCGTATAACCGGGATTTTTTTCATCAATGTAAAGGTCGAAGTATAAATATTGTTCCCGCTGGCATGACGGTTTTGGTTATCGGGAACACGGACAATATTTTGTGAGCTGCATTTAGGGCAGCGTTTTGTATTTTTCATGGTATTATATCCTCCTTACGACAAGCGATAAGCTTAAAACTTCAGCTATGACAATGCAGAGCAAAACCCATATACTTACAGACCACATACCGATAAGCCCTGCAATCAAAAACATAATCAGCGGTACAATATATTTTCGCGGGTGGTGCCATAAATCATCTTCAATCTTCCAGTTCCGGACGGGACAAAACCACTCCAACAGGACGGACAAGATTGCACTTTGCAGCGCAATTATAAGCGCAGCAATGATTTTTGTACTATTTACGCCACTTTTGTATATTTGCCAGCTAATCAGATACACACTGTTTACCGCCATATTGACAGAAAAGATAAAAAAGCAATAATTCGTGCAAAAGCGTTCTGCCTGTCCCGGCAGTGTTCGGACTGCCTGTTCTAAACCGGGGTCACAGGAAAGCAATATACAGATTGGGGTATTTAAGGCTAGAACGGCAAACCCCAGCGGCATAACATTTACTCCCTCAAATCGCCCTGATATGAATGGCATGACACCAGCGATTACGCATAATCCGGCAGTATTCAAAAGATAGTTTTTGTTTGTTATCAGATAACGCAGCAAATATAAAAAAATGCTTCCTGTTCCTTTTGTGTGTTTTATTAGAAGTTTTGCCGATACCGGGCGATAAAAAACGTAAGCGTCTGCTTTCAGTAACCTTAAAAATGAAATGAGCATACTTGTAAACGCAATAAAACAAATAATCACCGTTTCCCGCACAAAAAATACAGGCGCGAAAATTGCTCCACCCCATAAAATGAAAACAGGCAGAAACTTTTTTCTCCAATGATGCGAAGCTTCATTTGTCATGGTATACCATGCGGCAGCCGTAAAACAGCTATTACAGGCACAGAGCAAAGACGCGGCAATTTGCGGCGCACTCCATTCATGTACGGCGAAAAACAAAGCCAGCACAAGAAATGTTTTGGTAATCAACGTATAGCTTGTAAATGCCAGCACAAGAGAAAATGTCATTTTTCTGTTCCGAAATGGAAGCATAAACATCCCGGTCAAACGGTCTGCATTTCCCGAAGAATTAAGAGTCTGCCACATGATGCCCATTGAAAAAGCCGTAGCTGTCAACAAGAGAACAGACGGTGCAATCTCTGTCTCAATTCCTGCGGTATGGATAGCAAGAAACAGGATAATGCAGGCAATAAGGCTTTTTACAGTACGTTCATACTTTGCTCCGAAAAGCTGTTTTGAGAGGTTTTGAAAAATAATCATTCTTTTAATGCCTCCCGTATTTTCTCTGCTTTGATTTCCTGTCCCGCAAAACACTTTTTTATCTGTCCTTGTTCTAATACCGCTGCCCGGTCGGACGTAAGGCAGATGCTTTCAAGAATATGGGACGAAAAAAGGATTGTTCCATATTGCCGATAGCTGCCAATCTGCCGGTACAGGTATTCGGTACTCTGAAAATCAAGCCCGTTCACAGGCTCGTCCAATAGAAGCAGTTTTGGCTTCAAGGCAAAAGCTGTAATTAAATAAACTTTTTTCAAATTACCCGTTGACAGTTCTTTCAGTAAAACATCGGTGTATTCTTCAAAGTGAAAACCATGTATCAATTCATCAATATCCGATAACTTCCTGCCGTAAGACGCTGCCACATAGGAAGCATATTCGCGGAATGTAAAAAACTGAAAAGAATAATCTTCGGCAAAAACAACATACCGTTCTTTCTTAAATTCCCGGTCACGGAATAGAAGCGGTTTTCCCTGCCACCAGGCGGCTTTTACTTGAAAAGTGTTAAGCAGCCCGGAAAGCGTTTTGATAAAAGTGGTCTTGCCCGCCCCGTTCAATCCAATCAGCCCTATCACTTCATTTGCTCCCAGCTCCATAGATAATTTTTCAAGAACAGGCTTCCCCGGCGTATACCACACACTCAAATCGTTAAGGGCAAGCATTTTCCCGTTGTTCAATATGTTACCCCCCGTTTGTCTTTGTCCTTTTCCTTTTTCCAAATTGAATAAGCAGACCATAGAAATACGATACCCAGCAAGGCATACAGGGCGGCAAATGAAATATTTGCTTTCACGGCACTAACAGCCGCAGCAGCAAGCCAGACAATACCCAAAATCAATCGAAAATAAAAATGACGCATAAGATAACCTCCATTTCGTTTTGCGCGTAAGTTTCTGTTACAGTCATAGCATACTGCAAAAGCGGCATTTCTTCCGCTTTGTCCATAATCGGCAGGTTTTTGTCCATGAAAAAACAGACCGCCGGCATGGACGGTCTGCTTTCCCGATAGATTGATTATACCTTTACTGCTTCAAAAGATAATGTGACAACAGCGCGGAATATCTGATTGCTGTATTCTGTTTCGATAGTCCCGTCATAGCGTTCAGCGGCGGCACGGACGCTTTGAAGCCCCCAGCCGTGCAAAGTTTTATCTGCTTTGGAAGTCTGCAAACTTCCGTTCCTTTCGGTCGGTGCCGCACTACACCCGTTTTCCACCTTGATAACCATCATATCATTTATCCGGCGGATTGTTAAATTGACAAAGCGAAATCTATCTTCCTCATTTTTTACCGCTTCAAGGGCATTATCCAAAAGATTGCCTAAAATCGCAACTAAGTCAACACTTTGTATATTGGTGCGGCGTGGAAATTCAATGTTTGTGCCTGCCTTTATATTTTGGGAAGCAGCAAGGGCAATCTTGCTGTTGATTAGATAGTCTACGGCTTCGTCGCCTACCCATGCTGTCTGTGTAATTTCCTGTATTGGAGAACGCAGATTTTCAATGTAGCAGGCGGCTTTTGTCGTATGGTTTTTTAACAGATAGTGATACACTACATCAATATGATTTTGGAAGTCATGGAACAATTTTGCGTTAGCGGCATAAACATTTTTAAGGGTCTGATAGTCATGCTCCAATAACGCATTTTTTTCTTTTTCAAGCAGCATAATCTTTTTTTCCATTTCATATTGGCGGTTAAGGTTGAAAAATAAGATTGCTACAAGGATTAGCATTGAGAAGATAATCCAGGTCGTCAGTTGGTCGTCACTTATGGGTACGGTATTCTGCCCGGACAAAAGAACGGTTCCCAGCAAACCAGCTATTGCAATTCCGGTTATTATCCCTGGTGACAGCTTTTCATTTCTTTTATGCGATTTCACAGTAAGAAAGGCAATTCCCAGCATAAAAAGCCGGACAATCCAAACTGCCGCTATATATCCATTTGACCGCATATCAAGAAAACGGTCTGATTGAAAGATAACCCCCAGCCCAGCCGACAGAATAAATTCCCACAAAGCAACCGTTGCTTCATAAAAGAAAATGAGAAACAGGCTCATCCTGGGCTGCGCCGCATATAGATAATATGCAATCAGTATTACAAAAATTATTTCTATACCCGTCATATAAAATTGTTGAATGGGGAAACAGGATGGCACGGTAATAAAGGCCGCTGCACAAATGGAAATGACGCTTGCTTTTTTCCTGTTTCCAGCTAATTGCTGCAATGTTATAACAAGATACAGCCCTAAAAATATCCGCAATCCGTTTGTAAAAAAGAATGAAAGTATCTGATACCAGGTCATCATATATGCGCTCCCCAGAACCTGTTTATCTGTTTTTTTACTTCCTGCAAATGGGAACGGCTGATTGGAAGCGTTTCGCCATTTTTGAGATATGCCATGCTGTCACTGATTTTCATAATCTGTATGATATTCACGATATAACCCCGGTCAATGAAAATAAATTCCTGTGCCTGCAGTTCATCAAAAATCTGTTGCAAGCTTTTTCTAACTTTCGATATTCCCAAACACGAACAAATCATAGAATTTTTTCCACCGTCACGCCGGATATAGAAAATGTCTTTGTAGGGTATTTTTTCCATGCGTCCGGCAGCTTGAATGATATACTCCTTTCCAGCCTCTAACTCAATCAGTTTTGCAGCGTCTGCCACAGCGGACGCCAGACGATTACTCAGGTCGCTTTTTGGCACATAACGGAAAATAGAAAGCTCAAAAGCGTCAATCGCATATTCAATATGCGACGTGATAAAAATAATCTTTACATTTGGTAAATGAGGTTTGAGCTTTTCAGATAATTCCATGCCTGTCATTCCAGGCATTTCTATATCAAGCAAAATCAAATCATAGAAAAAATTGTCGTCTGTAATATCAAAAAGAAGATTGCTGCTTTGTGTATAAGTTGCAATCTCATAACCTATTCCGCAAGCGCGCAGACAGTCTTTCACAATATCCCCATGGGATTTGACAGCTTCCTTATCGTCGTCACATATCGCTATCCGTACCAATGTGTTCACCCCATTCTTTCTCTAATCTCTATCCGTATAATTATATACGTCCAGACGAGCATAAAAACCTGCCGTTTACGACCCGCTGGACTGGTAATGCCTCACGCCAAACTTCCACAGGCCCATGGCCGGAAAAAGAAACGCTCCGGCAAGCAGGGGCAGAACCATGTAAAACAAAGAATTCCGCCGTCCCAGAAGAAAAAGCAGAGGATAATACTGAACCAGCGCATAGGGCACGATAAAGGTGGCAAACAAAAGCATCTTTTCCCCGTAAATCCCCACGGGATACTTGCCGAACTCTTTGGCCCCGTCGGTAAACACGTTCATAAATTCCAGCCCGTCCAGCGTAAAAAAGCATATTCCCGCATAGATTAAAAAAAGTCCGCTAAAAACCGCAGTACCGCCGGCCAGCATAAAGATTACGGTAAGCGCCCTTGGAAAAGTCCATGTCACGTCGCTTTTCACAATCCCATAGACAAACATAAAAAGCGCCTGAATCATACGCCCGATTCTTGTCAGTTCAAATTTGCTGCCAAGCACCTGCAGGATTTCTCCCCGGGGCCGCACCAGCACCCGGTCAAATTCTCCCCCTCTCACCATTCCGGGAAACATGTCAAATCCCCTTGCAAACATTTCCGCAAGGGAGTATTCCAGCAAGACCACGCCGTAGCACAAAAGAACCTCGCTGTAGGTAAACCCGTCCACCTCCGGGAACCTCCTGAACATGAAATAAATGCCAAGAAACACGTTGAAGGACACAAAAAACTGTCCCGTCACCGACAGAAAAAAGGAGGTCTTGTACTGCATCATGGACCGCACGTTAATGGACACATAATGCCAATAGAGCTTTATAAAAGAACAGTCATTTTTCATCTTCAATCCCCGTCTTACCCTCCCTGCACCGTAATTTTCTTTTCCGCGAGACGGCACAGCGCCTTTCCCAGCCCGGTAACCGCCACAAGCCAGAACAACTGCAAAAGCACCGCCCGCTTTATCTCGCCTGCGCTCATGCTGCCGCTGTAGACGCGCAGCGCCACGTTCTGCATACCGGCAAAGGGAAGAAGCTCCATGAAAAACCGCACCTTATCGGGAAAAAAGGGAAGCGGAATCACCCCGCCCGCCAGAAATTCCGTTCCCGACACAAACAGGATGCGGAGTCCCGCAGGCGATATGGTAAAAAAGGACAGCACATAGACAAGCATACAAAAAGACACCGTCATCAAAAGCCCCAAAGCCGCGGTGAGCAAAAACAGCGCAAAGCACGCCGGGGACGCCGGAGGCGCAATCCCGTAGGGCTCTGGCAAAAATACGGCGATTGCCAGAATGGGAAAGCACCGAAGCACCGCCCTTGAAAGCCGTCCGGCAATGTTCCTTGCAAACCACATATCGTAAATCCCCACCGGCCGGCACAGTTCATAAGCCACGTTGCCGCTTACAATCGTGTCAAAAATCTCATTCTCCATCATCCACGCCGCAAAAAGGGCCAGAAACGCCTGCTGCAGCCAGACGTAAGAGACGGCAGCCTGAAAGCTCATGGGAAAGGAAGAGGCGTCCGCCCGGTAGAAGGCTTTAAATATCATAATTTCCATAAACCCCCAGGCAAACTGTGTGACGGCTCCCGCCAGAGCCGCTATGCGGTACTGCAGCCCGACGGCAAACCGCATTCGGAAAAAAGAAAGATATTTCATAGCCGTCCCTCCCTAAATGTTGTAGGAGCGGTACAGCTCCGCCACCGTCTCGTCAATATCGGCGTTTCCCTTTTTGATATCCGACAGGTTCCCGTCCATCAAAATCCGTCCCTTTCCAATCAGAATGATTCTGCTGGCAAGGGCCTCGATATCCTGCATGTCATGGGTCGTCAGAATCACGGTTACGCCGTGAAGCTTATTCAGTTTTAAAATGAAATCGCGCACCGCAAGCTTGGAAACCGCGTCCAGCCCGATTGTAGGCTCGTCCAGAAACAGAAGCTTCGGTCCGTGCAGAAGGGAGGCCGCAATTTCGCACCGCATTCTCTGGCCCAGTGACAACTGCCTTGCAGGCGTGCGCAAAAGCTCCTCCAGATTTAAGAGCTGCGTCAGCTCTTCCAGATTCTGTCTGTACCCGGATTTGGGAATGGAATAAATATCTTTCAGCAGTTCAAAAGAATCAATGACCGGAACATCCCACCATAGCTGGGAACGCTGCCCGAACACCACGCCGATTTGCCTGACGTGTTCTATTCTGTCCCTGTAGGGAATCCTTCCGTCCACAAGCACCCTTCCGCTGTCCGGCGTCAATATTCCGCTTAGAATTTTGATTGTGGAGCTTTTCCCCGCTCCGTTGGGGCCGATGTAGCCCACCATCTCCCCGTCGCCTATGGTAAAGCTGACGTCGCTTAAGGCAGTGGCCACTTCGTATTCCCGGAAAAAAAGCGATTTGCACGCCTCCCGGAAACCCGCGTTTCTCTTTGCAATCCTGTATGATTTGCACACATGCTCCATCATAATCATTCTTACTTCCTCCTGGTAGTTATACTTTCATATCTTTCCAAGTTGGTTCTGCCTTTTCATCTTATCACATTGCTTCGGCTTTATCAAATGATTACCGGACGCACACGCCTTATTCCCGGTTTGTTTTTACCACCTGCCGGATTTTGCTTTACCGCCTGTCAGTTTCCGCCAAGCCCGCCTTTTTTATACAGCACGCCGAACAGGCCGCCAAATAACATCATATTAAGGACGATAATTATCACGCTCCCTGTATTATCCTGCCCTTTTCCCAGCCCGTCCATCAGAACCATGATTTGTCTGGAATACGCAAATTCCGCCGCTTTTTTGATGGTCTCGTTAAACATGGAAAGCATGGGCAGAAAGGAAAAGGTCATCATCACGGGAACCGCGACGGAGGTCGCCGACATCTGGCTTTTGCACCCGGCCCCTATGACCGCCCCAATCAGCATGGAAACCAGGCTTCCAATGGCCATCAGCAGCAAAAACAGCGCCTTTTCACCTGGCCCGCTATAGCCTGATATGGCGCAGAACGCCCCGGCTCCCGCCATACTGATAAGAAAGACGCATCCTCCCGTCCCGGTAAGGTACTGCGCCGGCGTTACGTCCGCCATCAGCAGCACCCTTAAGGTGTTTTTTTCCTTTTCCTCGGCGATAATGGCTGACATACCGGTAAGGGGCGCCATACCGATATACATTACCGCAAACAGCTTTACGAAAAAACCTGCGGGCATATCCTGAATTTGAACCGTTTTCGTCATAATAAAGGCCATCAGGGGAAAGATAATAAACTCAATCAAAACCGTCTTGTTTTTCAAAATGTCCTTTATCTGCTTCTGAAAAATTATCGCTATGTTATTCATTATTCCCAGAGTCTCCTTCCTGTGATGCCAAGAAATACCTGCTCCAAATCCGGCTCCGAAGAGTGAACGCTCACGATTTCCCCGCCGCTTAGCCACTTCCCCATGGCCCCGGCGCTTTCATCGGCGTTTTTTATCCTGTGCACCTCTCCGTTTTTCAGAACCACCTCTATTTTGTTTTCGGAATTGTACTTCCGGCAGATTTCCTTCGGGACCCCGTCCTCCACAATCTTTCCCTCGTTTAACAGTATCACCTTATCGCAGAGCCGTTCCGCCTCGTGCATGTTGTGGGTGGTTAAAAAGATGGTGGTCCCTTCGCTTTTTTCTTCCAGCATCATCCCGTGGATTTTTTCCGTTGTGGCCGGGTCTAAGCCGGAAGTCGGTTCATCCAGAAATAAAATGTCCGTCTCCTTAAGGAGCGCCCTGCAGAAGTTCACCCGGCTGCGCATCCCCTTAGAAAGTCTTCCCACTATCGTTTTTCCGGCGCCGGAAAGCTCCGCCTTTTTGAGAAGCTCGTCAATCCGCCTCTCCGGGACCCGGTAGATTCTGGCATATATTTTCAGGTTTTCATAGACGGATAACCTCTCGTAGAGCCCGAAGCTGTCCATCATAATCCCCGGCCGGCCGCCTCCCGTCTCGCGGCCGCCTATTCTGATTTCCCCCGTATCCGGTTTAAGCTGCCCGGTCAGAAGGTTCACCAGCGTGGTCTTTCCCGCGCCGGAAGGCCCTAAAAGCCCGGTAACCGCCCCTTTTTCGGCCTGAAAGGAAATATTGTCCAGAACCTTTTTCACCCCGAAAGAATGGGATAAATTTCTTACTTCGATAAATGTATCCACCACGATTTCCTCCTTGTTTTTACGTTTCAGCGTACACCGCCGTTCCTTTTCTTTAAATTCTCAAGTCCGTCCTCAAGCCGTCTGTTTTCCGCGTTTTCCTTTATGGCGGACACCGCGGCGCTGACCGCAAAGCAAATCCCGAAACAGATAAAAAAGGCAATCCATCCCTCCGGTTTATCTACGGGAAACCACCCGAACAGATAAGAAAAAACGCCGATTAAGGCAATCACCGCCCCCAGCAAGCCGGCCGTCCTTTTGGTAACCGACATTTTTTTAATCAAAACGTCCGTAAAAAACAAAAATCTGAGAGCCGTCACACAGACGCTTGTGAGCAGGTACTGGAAAATTGTCTCTGTGGGAATCCCTCCGCTCCCTAACCGGAACATGGTGGATTCTTCCGCCGCCTCCTCTCCCGTCAGAACGCAGATGACGCTGATTACAAGAACCGTCACTCCGAAAATCGTAAAAACCTGCGCCAGATAATCCAATAAATGTTTTCTCTCTTCCATCACTTTGTCCTCCACTTTGGCCTGTTCATTTTCCCTTCATTCCCAGCAATAATCTAATCGCATCCGCGTACTGCCTGGATGCGATTAGCTGCTCCCCGTTGTTTAACGTAATAAGGAGCCGTCTGTTAATGTATGTCTTTATGGATTCGATGTTTTTCAGATTGACAATAGAAGACTTGCTTATCCGCACGAAAAGATACTCCTCCAACCGCTCTTCCAGCTCGTATAAGCGGCTGTCGGATTCATAGGTTTCCTTATCCGTGTAGACGAAGCATTTTCTGTCCACCGATTCGATATACAGAATTTTTTCCAAATTCAGAGAAGTGACCGCTCCTTCATATTTCACGATAATCTGCCTGTCTATGATTTTAAGAGCCCCGATTAACCTGCTGATATAAGGCGTTTTTTCCTTACATCTTATGGTAATTACGGTTTCGGAAATATCTTCCCCGGTTTCTATATGAACCTGCAAATGACGTACCTCCAAAAGCTTTTTCTTTTCTGCCTTTTATTTTATCACGGGAAAGCCGGGGCGCAAGACGCCGGAACGTGTTCTGCCGTTTCGGGGCGGTAAGATGCCCTTCGCAATTTCCATCAGCCGTGGCAGACAGGCGTCAAAAAACATCCGGTATGATTCGCAGAAATAATTCCCGCCCTCTTTTGTGCCGGGCTGTTCCCGGTGCCTGCGGCAGCCGCC
>OFFW01000383.1_pt1 | contig 32784 bp, 30 predicted proteins | sample 1521501 | NCBI WGS metagenome assembly OFFW01 (sample SAMEA3504107, study PRJEB24116) | mouse gut metagenome | biome: mouse gut; feature: mouse-associated habitat; material: faeces | place: Denmark | collected 2011
CGGTCAGGCATATGACTGGCTGGGGTGACGAGGGGATGGACGTGAAGGATTTACTGGCGAGTACGGAAATGGCAAAAGCGGCATTGCTTATCAGGGACAGTTTTGAGAAAAAGATGGAAGAAGTTAGAGAGGAGTTGTTCCAGAATGTGGGCGATGTTTTAAAAAAGAAAAGCCATATGGAAACAGTTACTTATTCGAATTGTGTGGATGTTTTTCTTGACCGGATTGAATACAGGAAAAAGACATATTGTTTTGTATTTGAGCTGGCAATAGATTATTGTCTATATGGCTGCTTTGGTTTTGTGGAGCAGTCAGAGAATAGGTTCATCCCATTGGCTGATACAGAAAAGCTGTTCCCTAAATTTTATCATACCTGGCTGGAAAGGATAAGGGCATTGGAATTGCCGAAGCTGAAGCAGAGCCCCTATACTTTATGGTATTATATTGAGAATACAAGGGGAGAGAAACTGAATTTTAAGGAGAACAGCGATTCTGTGCTGGAGCTTATCGATGAAATGGATATACAGAGCCAGTACATAGGATTAGCTATTTTCAAAAACGCATTAAAACCCTTGCTGCAGTATGTGTCGCAATAGCGCAAATCGTTGATTGCGGAATGGTGCGGGATAGGGTGTAAAATACCTAAGAGAAGTATCACATTCATGGCAAAGAGACTCCAAAAGCTGTTGAGCAAATGGGAAATGATTCGACAAAACTGGATAAGCCAATCTTTCCGCAATAGAGTCAAAGGGGATATCGCCCCTGTCAAGAACACGATATCCCATGAGGTAAGTTCGGGATTTGTTGAGTAAGGCTGGAACCAGGGCACCCCTATCGCTCCTGTTTTTTGTCTGCAATCAGCCTTGATTTCAGCCATGCATACAGGGGAAGAAGAATCATTATAGCTAAAATTCCATGTATAGCGCTTCCGCCATATAGAATCAATCCGTTATAAAGCGCCAGCCAGGAAGACATGGAGGCTGACAAAGTATCAAAATGTCCCAGCATATCCACAAAGCCCAAAATCATGGAAAGCAATTGCGATGCTCCGGCTGTTGCCATCCCTAGCTTCACGGCGAGCAGAGAGCGCTTTAATTGTGCTTCGCTTACCTCGTCCATTTCTTTCCATTGATATAAAAAGATGCGAAAAAAATCAGGAAGCAGCCCCGTAGCTAACAGCATCACAGCTAACGAGCCATATACGATTAATTCTGTCTCCGAATGATGAAACCACATTCCCATGCCGCGACTTACTTGAAAATTGATTGTCCAAATTAAAAATATCCACCAGGCAACTGTCCCTGCAATGGGGCATGCTCTTCTGATTTTATCAGAATGCAGCATCTTTTTTATTTTTTTTACCATAAGATTCTCCTTTTTCAATTTGGGATATTACAGACTAATCAAATATGCTGGTTTTTACCTCCAGCATGGCTTCTTCTCCATTGGGAGTCTTTGATTTAACAAGTAACCGGAATGACAATCCATATTGATCATCCTTATCGCTTGTCTTATAAAATGTTGAACCGCTGAAATATCCATCGCATAAAGCATGCTGTCCCGCATATAAAGCCATCCAACCGTCACCCGAGTAATTTCCGCTTCTGCTGCCGCTTGTGTATTTGAATAGATTATTAACCCCCAAATTGTCTACCCATCCAATGCTGCCTTTTAATGTTATGCCATATGCGCTTTCTTCGTGTGTTGATGTTTTGATATCTGTACTTGCTGTCAAAACGTAGAATGTAGAAATACTTTCATCTGAACAGCTTCTTACTGCGTCATTGTCTTGGTATATGATTTTATTCAATGTTACTTCGCATTCAAATTCCTGTACAGATCCATCTGCATTAGTTTTGTAGGCTGAACATTCTGCCAATGTGTTTGCATCCAATTTTTCTTGCTGGATGTCAATTACATTGCTATATGTTTCCATTAACATTTCTGGATTTGTTTCTAACAATTCTACAAAGGAATCGTTAATTTCACATTTGTGGGCTGACCACAATGCCTTGTCAGCGGCTTTTACATTAATGCTTATTGAAAGAGCCATAAGAGTTGAAAGAAAAATTGCTATTGTTTTTTTCATCATACTTGTTTCCCCCCGTTGTTGTTTGGTCGGCTTCTTCTGTAAGTTAAATTAGGCAGATATTATATGTAAACCATTGGACTCACCCCCTATCTACCAGACACTATATTATAGATGCTCTGTCCTGTCAATTGATGCTGAGTCAATTTCACTCATCAATAATTCTCAATTTTTTCCTGTCTGCTAATGTGGTTAATGCCATTATTTTGACATGGTTGATTAAGGGTAGATTGCTATAATATCATAGCGATTGACGGTAGGTCAATTGCTCTATAAGCAAGAGTTTTGTATAATAATAGAAAACTCTGAAAGGTGGGCCGAAACATGGAACCTATGAAGACAGGATCTTTTATCCGCAATGAAAGGGAGAAAAAGGGATTGAACCAAAAACAGTTTGCAGAATTGCTATGCGTATCTCCTTCCACGGTCTGTAAATGGGAGACTGGTGTAAATCTGCCGGATGTAGACAAAATGGAATCTATTGCTAAGATTTTGGAAGTATCCATACCAGAATTGCTGGAAGGAAACCGGAATTTACCTACCATCAATCGAATTGCTGCAACGCCTTCCGGCATATGGGAACGTATTCCTCACAGAACCGTGGCAATGCTTATTGCTGCTGTTCCTATAGCTGCTGCTTTGTTTTTGCTGTTCTTTCAAATGCGCGGTAGCCGTCATTTTGAACCGGCATTTCAAATTGTCGATACATACTTTGACGATACCACGGATGCATTATGCCGTATCAATGCTTTCTATATCATTGTCACATTTGAGGGAGAGGTCAACGATGATATTATTAGCCAGCATGCAGACAAAATCAGGCATTTATATCTGCATGCGTATAAAGAAGCGGATGCTATCGTAGTTATGTATTTTGATACAGAATATGAAGATTATTCTATCTATAATGCTGAATATTATGTTGTCAGGCTTGCGGCTCCTGGAAAGATTCCGGAAGGTTTTCCGCCTGTTCGACAGGCAGCGGACACGAAAGTGAGCATATTGACAGCGGAAGAATCCAGTTCCGATGATGCCCTCAATATTCAAATTGTCAGGACGGCGTTTCGATATGGCATGTGGATTCCGGAGGCCTTTTTTTCATCCCATGAGACTTATATGGGAAGAGACGATATTACATATATTATAAATTTGTGGTTAAATGATTTCCTCTATAATCGTTCCGAGGACTTGACCACTGCAACGTACATCGGCATTGTAAACGAATTTCCTGTGATTCCATAAAAGCGAGAAAGTGGCTATACTGCATAACGCTGAATACTGCCTAATGCAATCATGCGATTGAACCAGTCAGCGTTATGCAGTCTGGTTTCATTGCAAGTGAAATCGTTAAGCAGTATAAACTGCTAGATGCTCCATTTGAAATATTTGATTGTAGAAAGTGCCAGCGGGGGTATAATGAAAGGAGCAGATTCGCTACAGGCGCGTGAGATATTCTTTTGGTGGGAAGCAGTTATGACTGGAATGCGCCGGCAAGGAAAAGGCGGCATCATTGCAGGATAGAGAGGTATGGGGAGGAAAATCCGCACTGGCGGCGCACACAGGAGGCACAGGAATGACAGGAGGCGGGGCGATATGGCAGGGATATTGGTTGTGGGGACGATGTGACGACGAACGATCTGGTCAGCGACTATCTGACCGATGCGGGCCACACGGTATTTTCGGCCTGCGACGGTCTGGAGGAGCTGCGCCTTTTTCAGCAGAACCCCATGGAACTGATCGTTCTGGATATCATGCTTCCCAATGTGGACGGCATTCAAGAGGCTGACGTGGTTTTCAGGCTCCGCAGAGGGCAGTTGTAGGTTCATGGGCTGGAACCGATTTTTTCCTATACAGGGAATCTGGCCTGGCATGAAGGGAAGTTGCCAAAGCCCAGGGAGGATTTCTTCAAAAAGCATGCGAGGCAGTTAGGGCAGGGTGGATGAGGGTGCGGGAGACTGCTGGGACGTCTCATGGTACAGGGCATCTTTCGGACAAGTGGGGAGAAATAATGGATTGTGCATCGGGGTGGAACAGGGTATAATATTGACACAGAAGGACAGAGTGCCCACTTTTGATTCCATGTGCGCCAGGCGCACAAAAACAAGGTATAATAATGTCATGTGGCTGGACGAGGAGGTGTAGTGATGAAGAAACCGTTGCCGATAGGGGTAGATAATTTTGCAGATGTCATAAAAACAGGATATTACTATATAGATAAAACCATTTTTATAAAAGAATTGTTGGATTTAAGAGGGAAAGTGAACCTGTTCACCCGTCCCAGGCGCTTTGGCAAGACGCTGAACCTGAGCATGCTCCGGTATTTCTTTGAGGACACCGGGGATGCGGAAAAGAATGCCCGGAACAAGGCGCTTTTCCAGGGACTGAAAATCATGGAGGCCGGAGAGGAATATATAGAGCAGATGGGAAGCTGTCCGGTGCTCAACCTGACGCTGAAGTCGGCGAAACAGGAAGATTACGACACTGCCTGCTATATGATGCGGTGTGAAATCGCATCTGAATTTGACAGGCACAGGGATATCTTGGAACGGGGCAGGGAACTTTTGACTCCCAATGAGTATGAGCAATACCTGAGCGTCGCGGAAGAGAAAGTGGACGAAAAGCAGCTGAGGGGGGCGCTAAAGCTGTTCTGTAAGTGCATGTTCAAGGTTACGGGGAAAAATACGGTTCTGCTGATCGACGAGTACGATGTGCCGCTGGAGAATGCATATTTTAGCGGCTTTTACGAGGAGATGGTGAGCTTTATCCGCTCGCTGTTCGAGGCGGGGCTGAAGACCAACGACTATCTGCAGTTTGCGGTGATTACAGGATGTCTTCGGATTTCAAAAGAGAGTATTTTCACGGGACTGAACCATTTAAGGATTATTTCGGTGCTTGACCAGAGGTACAGCGAGCATTTTGGGTTCACGGAATCCCAGGTGCTGCGGATGATGGAATATTATGGTGTGGAGAGCCGTTTTCCGACCATGAAGGAATGGTATGACGGATACACTTTCGGGGACACGGAGGTCTATAATCCATGGAGCGTCATAAACTATTTGTTCGATTTGTATGCGAAGGTTGATGCTTTCCCGCGCCCCTATTGGATCAATACCAGCTCCAACGACATCATAAAGGACATGATCGCCAGAGCTGACCGTGAGGCGCAGGGGCAGATTGAGACGCTTTTAAACGGCGGAACCCTGGAGATACAGGTGCATGAAGAGGTCACCTATGGGGATATGCAGGCCAGTGGTGAGAATCTGTGGAATTTCCTCTATTTCACAGGGTACCTGACGAAAAAAAGTGAGGATTTCCGCGATTCGTCGACATTCCTGCAGCTGCGCATCCCCAATACGGAAGTGAAGACAATCTATCGGAACACGATTCTGGGGTGGTTCCGGAAGAGGATAGAGAAGCAGGACTTCCGGGACTTGTACCGGGCCATGGAGGACGGGGATGCGGAAAAAATGGGCGAAATCTTAAGCAGCCAGCTTTTCTCCACCATCAGCTTCTATGACAGTGCGGAAAACTTCTACCATGGGTTCCTGGCCGGAATCCTGAGCCAGAGCCAGGACTATCTGGTGAAGTCCAACCGGGAGTCGGGCAATGGGCGCTCGGATATCTGTGTAAGGAGCCCGTCCCTGCGGGGCAGGGCGTTTGTCCTGGAAGTAAAGGTCTCGGACAGCATCCATGACCTGGAGAACGATGCGGAAAAGGCCCTGCGGCAGATATACGATAAAAAGTATATGGATGAACTACAGACGGAAGGATATCGGAAAATCGGCTGCTATGGAATCTCTTTTTACCGGAAGGACTGCGAGGTTCGGCTGGGGAAACGGGCGGAGTAAGGTGGGGAGGTGCGATGATGAAGAAAGCATTGCCGATAGGGGTAGATAATTTTGAACGGGTAATAACAGACGGCTATTACTATATCGATAAAACTATGCTGATAAAAGAATTGCTGGACTTAAAGGGGGAAGTGAACCTGTTCACCCGCCCCAGGCGCTTCGGCAAGACGCTGAACCTGAGCATGCTCCGGTACTTCTTTGAGGATACCGGGGATGCGGAAAAGAACGCCCGGAACAAGGCGCTTTTCCAGGGCCTGAAGATCATGGAGGCCGGGGAGGGCTATACGGGTGAGATGGGGACATATCCAGTCATCAACCTGACCCTGAAATCGGCCAAGCAGGCCACGTTCCAATCCGCCTATGCGAAGCTGAAAGAGGAGATCGCGGAGGAGTTCAAGCGCCATCGTTACGTGTTGGAGAGCGGGGCTCTGGACGAGGAGGATAAGCGCAAGTTTCGGGAAATCGCCGGGAGAGAGGCGGGGCAGGACGAATATTCCGGTGCGCTGAAGTTCCTGAGCAAGTGCTTGCACCAGGCCACAGGGAAAAATACGGTCATTCTGATCGACGAATACGATGTGCCGCTGGAGAATGCGTATTTCAGGGGATTTTATGGGGAGATGGTGGATTTCGTCCGCTCCCTGTTCGAGTCCGGTCTGAAGACCAACGACAATCTCCGGTTTGCTGTGATTACAGGCTGTCTTAGAATTTCGAAGGAGAGCATTTTTACGGGACTGAACCATCTGAACATTATCTCCGTTCTGGATAAAAAATATAGCGAGCACTTCGGATTCACCGAATCTGAGGTGCTGCAGAGCATGGCTTATTATGGAGCGGAAAACCGTTTCCCGACCATGAAAGAATGGTATGACGGGTATACCTTTGGAGATACGCAAGTTTACAATCCATGGAGCGTCATAAAGTTCCTGTATGATTTATATTCGGATGTGGACGCTTTCCCGCGTCCCTACTGGATCAACACCAGCTCTAACGACATCATCAAGGACATGATTGCCAGAGCCGACCGGGAGACGAAGGGACAGATTGAGACGCTCCTGAACGGCGGGACACTGGACATCCAGGTGCACGAGGAAGTCACCTATGAGGACATGCATGCCAGTGGGGAGAATCTGTGGAATTTTCTGTATTTCACAGGATATTTGACGAAAAAAAGTGAGTATTTCCGCGACCCGCTGTCTTTCCTGCGGGTCTGCATCCCGAACACAGAAGTGAAGACAATCTACCAGAACACGATTCTGGGATGGTTCCGGAAGAGCATAGAGAAGCAGGACTTCCGGGACCTGTACCGGGCCATGGAGGAGGGGGACGCGGAGAAGATGACGGATATTTTGAACGGCCAGCTTTTCCCCACCATCAGCTTTTATGACAGTGCGGAGAACTTTTACCACGGCTTCCTGGCCGGAATTCTGAGCCAGAGCCAGGACTATCTGGTGAAGTCCAACAGAGAATCTGGTAATGGGCGGTCGGATATCATGGTGCGTAGCCCGTCCCTGCGGGGCAGGGCCTTTGTGCTGGAACTGAAGGTCTCCGCTTCCATCGATGATTTGGAAGCCGACGCGGAGAAGGCGCTGAAGCAGATTTATGACAAAAGATATATGGACGAGCTGCGGACGGAAGGGTATCGGAAAATCGGATGCTATGGGGTCTCCTTCTACCGTAAGGACTGCGAGGTGCGGCTGGGAAGGAGGGCGGATACCTGAAATTTCGAGGTATTTCATCCAAAAGAGGGTTTCGTTCCATTGGAAGCTGGCGCAGGGTACGGGCTTGCATCGGCCATTCCTTTCAACTCCAGGTTGATATTTTCCCCTTCCGCTTCACCTGACATACCTGGTAAATCCCGGTGATTTTGCCTACAATAGCACTTAGATAATAGAAGCCTATTATGGATTCTATTACAAACTCACAGCGCTGAAGACAGATTGGAGGTAAAACACTATGATGGATTTGGAAAAAATCGCAAGAAGGATCGCATCCCTGCGCAGGGAGCGGGGATACACAGGAGAGGCTCTGGCGGAGCGGCTGCAGGTCAGCCCCCAGGCCGTATCCAAATGGGAGAACGCGAAATGCCTGCCGGACACGGCCATCCTTCCGGCTCTGGCGGAGGCCCTGGACTGCAGCATCGACAGCCTGCTGTGCCCCAGGGAGCTTTTCATCCTGGAGGCAGTGTACACGGACGGAGAGACGGAAGTGCCCGTGACCCGCTTCCTGGACAACCTGGTGCGGGACAATGTGCTGGACATCTATGTGAACCAGACTTTCACCGGCGCCTCCCTGGAAAGCGACCGCCTGAAAGTCCTGGCTGTCAAGTTCCAGACGCCGGAGGGCGTGGGCTTTTCATACGCTCTGCAGAACGAGAACCTGACCCTGGACAGGAAGAGCGCGGGCTTTGGGCCGGAGGAAAACTTCCGGATCGTGGGCGCTTACTATGGGAACGGGAGGGAATACGCCTCCGCCATGCAGAAGATAGAACACTATGCGTATTTCAAATGGGACAGGATACCGGTGAACCATGAGGCCTTCCCCAGCAGCACCGCAAGCGACGACACGGAATATCTGACACTGATCTACCTGAACGGGGAGGGAATCCATGTGCTGAGCTGTCCGGAAAACAAGACCGTCTATTACGGGAACCATGGCACGAGGCTCCTGCTGCGGGATGATTCGAAATGCATACTGGAAAATGTGAAGCCCCTGTCCTGGAAGAAGGGGACAGAGGGCCTGGAAAGCCCCTGGGCGGGCGCGCTCCAGGCGGCTCTCGCCTATATGGGGGAGCCTTACACCTATGAGCAGATCATGGGAATGAGCGGGGCCTGTTATCGCACCTGTTTCACCGATGTCTGGGACTATAGCTGTACGGACGCCCTTGTGGCCTACGATTACGCCGGGCCCCTGTACAGCGCCATCGGCTACGATTTCCGCATGGTGGAGAGGCTGGAAAAGCAGGAGAGGAAGGCGGAGCGCCAGGCCATCATGGAGGATATCCGAAAGGGCTGGCCGGTGCTTGCCATCAACCTGCGCGTGGCTCCCGAGTGGGGGATCATCACGGGATATACCGACAACGGGAACCGCTTTCTGTGCCGCACTTATTTCGATGAAGAAATCCTCGATGCCCTGCAATCACAGGCCGGATGGAAACCTGCGGATGGAAGGGCGCAGGCAGCAGGGGGACAGCCGGAGCCGGATGGCGGGGCACAGAGGAAGCGTCAGGGGCAGTCAGACAGCGATGCGCAGCGTCAGGCCCGGTCAGACTATCGGATGGTCTTTGAAGAGAATGGGGGATACCTTTACAGCGATTTCTGGCCTTTCCTCATCGCCCATTTCGGGGAAAAGGGGGAGCGGAAATCTCCCATGGATATCCTGAAAGCCTCTCTGGCCGCGCTGATCGGTTCTTTTGAGGCGGAGGAGAGCCGGGGCTATCATCAGGGAAAGGATGCCTACAGGGCATGGATAAAGGGGCTTTCCAGGGAGGAGGACTTCCGGCTGGAACACGACAGGGAGAATGTCCAAAGACGCCTGAGCGTAAACGACAACATGCTGGGGACACTGGCGGACTCCAGGCGCGCGGCGGCAGACTGGCTGCGGGAGAACCTTTCCCTGGTTCCGGAAACGGGCCGGGAGCGGCTGGAAAAGATGGCGGAGAACTGTCAGGCCATCGCCGACGCAGCAGCGGCGTTCCGGAGCAGGGCGAGCCGTTCTTCTGCGTGCGAAATTGCGTACAATACCGTAAAGGCATCCGGCGCGTCCACATCGGGGCTGCGCAGGGAACAGATTGCCCTGCTGGAGCAGTTGCTTGCCCTGGAGGAGGAGAACTGCCAGCTTGCGCGGGAGATGCTGCGGATATGCGGGTGATATAGAGAGCCCCGGCCTTTTGCGGCAGGAACAGAGGCCGCCGGAATACCTTGCCAGGGAGCAGATCGAAAGCTGCCTGGCGGGGTGGCGTTCCGTGCAGGCTGGTATTATGATACGGCGACTGCCGCCGGAAGTGAAGAAGTTGTAAAGAATTTACCGGATGCTGAAATCCCGGAAGATGTACCTTCTTATAGCGTTTTTTGCATTTCTGAATTCAATTCTTATACGCACTGTACCCCCACCTGCACCAGGATTTTAGTTGCACAATTATGCGATATACATGCCGATTTTACAAAAATTTGACAAAACCTGTATTTTTTATTTTACAGGCAACGCCTATCATCATATATGAAAAACAAAATACCACAATGAAAAGGAGAAGGCTTATCATGAAAAAGTTTACCGCTCTCATCACGATTGGATCGCTCATGCTCGCAGCTATGACAGGATGTGGGAAAAAAGACAGCGGCACAGTATCTACGGATGGCTCGACCTCTATGGAAAAGGTAATCGGCGCTTTGGGAGAATCCTTTGAGGAAAACAATTCCGGCGTGACCTTTACCTATAATCCCACCGGTTCCGGCTCCGGCATTACGGCAGTGGCAGAAGGGCGCTGCGACATCGGTCTTTCCAGCCGCAATCTGAAGGACGAAGAAAAAGCCCAGGGATTGGCTGAAACGGTACTTGCCCTGGATGGCATTGCCATCATTGTAAATCCTGAAAATCCGGTAAATGACCTTGCCCTTGATACGATTGGAAAGATTTACATGGGCGAAATAACGAACTGGAAGGACATAGGCGGCAATGATCTGGAAATTGTCCTCATTGGCCGTGAGGCAGGGAGCGGCACAAGGGATGGCTTTGAATCCATCACAGGTACAGAAGATGCCTGCAAATACCGCCAGGAGCTGACATCTACCGGAGATGTGATGGGGGCGGTGGCAGGTAATCCTGCGGCGATCGGATATGCCTCCCTTGCGTCTGTAAAGGAGACGGTTAAAGCGCTTCTGGTGGGCGGCATTGCGCCTACGGAAGATACCGTGAAAGACGGAAGCTATGTAGTACAGCGTCCTTTTGTATTGGTGACAAAAAGCAGCACAGACCTCTCAGAAACAGCGCAGAAGTTCTTTGATTATATTACTTCATCGGAAGCAAATGAGATTATCTCATCCGCGGGGGCTGTACCGGTAAATGAATAAGCCTGCGGACGATTCAGGGGGTTGAAAGGTGAGTCAAATGAAGAACAGAAAGCGCTTCATGGAGAATGCCATACATGGCATATTCCTGATACATGGCATGATTACGGTGGGCTGTGTGCTTCTGATTACCGTTTACCTTGTGATATCCGGGATTCCGGCTGTCCGCAAAATAGGCATTTTGGATTTCCTTTTCGGGAAGGAATGGGCTTCCACGGCAGCACAGCCCCGGTATGGGATTTTGCCGTTCATCCTTACCAGCGTTTACGGTACGGCTGGCGCCATCGTGATCGGAGTGCCCATCGGCTTGCTGACAGCAGTTTATCTCGCTAAGATTGCGCCGCCAAAGGGGAAGGCTGTGATGGAGGCGGCAGTCAGCCTGCTGGCAGGAATCCCCTCCGTGGTTTACGGACTTGTAGGCATGATGGTGCTTGTTCCGGGGATACGGATCGCCTTCCGCATCCCGGACGGAGCCAGCCTGTTTGCGGCCATTATTGTGCTTGCCATTATGATTTTGCCGTCCATTATCAAGGTATCGCTCACGGCGTTGGAGGCGGTTCCAAAGGAATATGAGGACGCCTCTCTCGCCCTTGGCGCGACGCCGATTGAAACATATTTCCGGGTATCTGTCCCGGCAGCGAAAAGCGGCATTGCGGCTGCGGTAGTGTTAGGCGTGGGCAGGGCCATCGGCGAGGCCATGGCGGTTATGATGGTGGCGGGGAACGCGCCCAATATGCCGGACCTTTTTCAGAGCGTCCGCTTCCTTACCACCGCTGTGGCAAGCGAGATGTCTTATGCGGCTGACGGCAGTCTGCAAAAACAGGCATTGTTTTCCATTGCACTGGTGCTGTTCCTCTTCATCATGCTGATCAATGCCGCATTGAATTTCTTTTTGAAACAGGAGTAAATAAAATGCAAAAACAATCCATTTCCCTGAAAAGGAAAACCTATATTGCCGTCATGGGTGCGCTGATGGGAATCTCCGTAAGTATCACTTGCGCACTGGTAGTATTATTAATCGGTTATGTATTGTATAAAGGACTGCCCAATGTATCATGGGAACTGATCGCCACTAAGCCCAGCTATCTGTCTGAGCATATAGGGATTTTGCCGGATATTCTGAACACAGTCTATATCGTGGCCGCGACATTGGTATTTGTCCTCCCCCTTGGAGCAGGCGCGGCTGTCTACCTGACGGAATATGCGAAAAACAGGAAGCTGGTAGACATGATTGAGTATGCCGCCGAAACCTTGTCCGGAATTCCGTCCATTATTTACGGGCTTGTCGGTATGCTGTTTTTCTGCCGGTTTTTTGGTATGAAGACTTCCCTCCTGGCAGGGGCGTTTACGCTGGCAATCATGAATCTGCCCACTGTCATGCGCACCACACAGGAGAGCCTGAAAACGGTGCCGGCAAGCTTTCGCGAGGGCGCTTTCGGACTTGGGGCCGGAAAATGGCGCGTGATCTATACCGTTGTGCTTCCCGGTTGTATGGATGGTGTGATAACGGGATGTATCCTGTCAGTGGGACGGATACTCGGGGAATCGGCGGCGCTTCTTTTTACGGCCGGTTTTGCCCATGCCCTGAACGGGATTTTGGAAGGGCTTGGCAGCCCGGGGGCGACGCTGACCGTGGCATTATATGTCTATGCAAAAGAAAACGGAGAATTTGGAATCGCCTTTGCAATTGCCGCTATCCTGATGATCTTGACCGTATGTATCAATCTTTCGGCCACACTGGCGGGCAGTTGCTTCCGGAAAAGGAGGAACCTATGAATCCTGTCATGAGGGTAAAGGACCTGTGCCTCTGGTATGGCAGTGCACAGGCTTTGAAAGATATCAATATTGAGATTGAGGAGCGGAGCATTACAGCCCTGATTGGCCCCTCCGGGTGCGGAAAGTCCACTTTTCTCAAATCCCTGAATCGAATGAATGACCTGATCGCCGGTGCAAGGACGACAGGTGAAGTATGGTACAGGAATCAGAATATTTTTGACGCGGATGTTGATGTCAATGAACTCCGCCGCAGCATCGGCATGGTCTTTCAAAAGCCGAATCCCTTTCCCATGAGCATTTATGACAATATCGCTTATGGGCCCAGGACCCATGGAATCAAAGCCAAGGCAAAACTGGACGATATCGTAGAACATTCCCTGCGCGGGGCCGCAATCTGGGAGGAAGTAAAAGACAGGCTGAAGAAATCGGCATTGGGACTGTCGGGAGGCCAACAGCAGCGGCTCTGCATTGCCCGCGCACTGGCGGTGGAGCCGGATGTCCTTCTGATGGATGAGCCTACAAGCGCCCTTGACCCAATCTCCACATCGAAAATAGAGGAGCTTGCAATGGAGCTGAAGAATCAGTATACTATTATCATCGTAACGCACAATATGCAGCAGGCTGTGCGGATTTCCGATAATACGGCTTTCTTTCTCCTGGGCGGCTTAATCGAATATGGAAATACGGAAAAGATGTTTGAGCAGCCGAAAGATAAACGGACAGAGGATTATATTACGGGGAGGTTTGGATGATGAGAAGCCGTTTTGACCAGCAGCTTGCCACGCTGAATCAGGAGCTTACGAGGATGGGGGCCATGTGTGAGGAAGCGATCGCCATTGCTTCAAAGGCACTGACGACAGGCGAAGTGAAGCTGACGGATAAGGTTTTATCCCTTGACGGGGAAATCAACCACATGGAACGCACGATTGAAACACTGTGCCTGAAACTGCTGCTACAGCAACAGCCTGTGGCAAAGGATCTGCGGCAGATTTCCGCAGCCCTTAAAATGATTACCGATATGGAGCGTATCGGAACTCAGGCGGCGGATATCGCGGAAATCATCCCGTTTCTTGGCGGAAGGACCGGCGGGGAGTGCGGACAAATCCGGTTCATGGCAGATGCGGCCAGCCGAATGGTCACAGAGAGCATCGATGCTTTTGTAAAACAGGACATCCTATTGGCCGGTGCGGCGATGGAACGTGACGATGTGGTTGACGATTTGTTTTTACAGGTCAAGTCGTCGTTGATGAAACTGATAGCAGAAAAACCCACAGACGGAGGGTATGCGCTGGATTTACTGATGATCGCCAAATATTTTGAGCGCATCGGGGATCATGCGGTAAATATCGCGGAGTGGGTGGCTTTTTCCGTGACGGGAGAACACAAAAAAACAGTCGATTTTTAGGAGCGGGCCTATGAAGATATGGTGTGTAGAGGATGATGCCGGCATTCGGGATATTGAGGTATATACGCTTCATTCCACTGATTTTGAAGCGGAGGGCTTTTCGGATGCCCGTGCCTTTCGCGACGCTTTATCCGGGAGTAAGCCGGACTTGATCATCCTTGATATTATGCTGCCCGGGGAGGACGGGGTGGAACTGCTGAAATTTTTAAAGGGAAATCCTGATACTTGCCGGATTCCTGTGATCATGGCGACAGCAAAAGGCATGGAATACGATAAAGTCCAGAGCCTTGATCTGGGGGCGGACGATTATCTTGTGAAGCCTTTCGGGATGATGGAAATGGTCTCCCGTGTGAAGGCTGTGCTTCGCCGGTGTAAGCCCACAGAGGTAGATCGTCTATTGCAAGCAGGAAAACTTGTGGTGAATTTAGAGGAGCATACGGTCGCTATCGACAGGGAAAGAATCCAGCTTACCTTAAAAGAATTTGAGCTTCTCAGGCTGTTCCTTTCCCGCCCGGGCATTGCGTTTACCCGCGACCAGCTTTTCGGCCTTATATGGGGCGCCGATTATGTGGGTGAGACAAGGACAGTCGATATGCACATCCGTACCCTGCGCATGAAATTGGGAGATTACGGGAAAATGATTGAAACAGTGCGCGGAATTGGTTACAGATTAGAGGTGCAGGCATGACAAAGAAAATTTTTCAATCCATCATGGCGGTGGCAGGGGCTGTCCTGATTGCAAGCCTTGTAATCATCGTGGGGTGTCTTTACCGTTATTTCAGTGACGTTCAGGGGAAACAGTTGGAGGATGAGCTGTCTTTGGCTGTCGTAGCCGTTGAGAAGGATGGGCGGGGCTATCTGGAGGAATTACAGTCAAGGGAGTACCGTCTGACATGGGTCGCTGAAAACGGGGAGGTCCTATATGATACGCAGTCCCATGGGGAAGGTATGGAGAACCATGGGGACAGGGAAGAAATACAGGAAGCCCTGCGGAACGAGGAGGGAAAAAGCGCACGCTATTCCACCACGCTTTTGGAGAAAACACTTTACTGTGCAAGACGGCTGAAGGATGGCTCGGTATTACGGATTTCTGTCAGCAGCGTTACCATATGGGTGCTTGTCTTGGGAATGGTGCAGCCGATTCTGATCGTGGTTGTCGTGACCCTCATTTTATCGGGAGTATTGGCAAGCCATATTTCCAGACATATCACGGAGCCGCTGAACAGCCTCGATCTGGAAAAGCCGTTGGAAAACAATACTTATGAGGAATTGGCCCCCCTGCTGAACCGTATCAATAAGCAGCACAGGCAGATTGATATGCAGTTATCGGAACTTCAAAGAAAAAATGACGAATTTGCGCAGATTACCCAGGGCATGACAGAAGGGCTTGTGCTTTTGAATGAGAAGAACATCATTCTGAACATCAATCCTGCCGCGCTTAAGCTGTTCCATACAAGCCGTTCCTGTAAAGGAAAAGACTTTCTGACAGTGGAGCGCAGCCTGTATGTAAGTCGTGCCATACAAGACGCATTTTCAAGCGGGCACAGCGAAATCCGTATGGAACGTGAGGGAAAAGAATACCAGCTCCACATCAACCGGATTGAATCGAAGGGTTCTGTAATCGGGGCGGTGGTACTTGCTTTTGACATAACGGAAGCGGCTTTTGCGGAGAGGAACAGGCGGGAATTTACCGCCAATGTATCCCATGAGCTGAAGACGCCGCTGCAATCCATAATGGGAAGTGCGGAACTGATGGAAAACGGCCTTGTGAAACCGGAGGATATGACACGTTTCGTAGGGCATATCCGCACAGAGGCAGGAAGGCTTGTAACGCTGATTGATGATATTATCCGTTTATCGAGTCTGGACGAGAGGTGCGATATGCCTTTTGAGCAGGTCGATTTATATGAAGCGGCCTCTGACGTGATGGCAGGACTGGCAGATATAGCGGCGGCAAAAGAGATAGAAATGACTTTGACAGGGGAAAAAGTCAGTGTAAAAAGCGTCCGGCGGCTCTTGACGGAGATCATATTTAACCTCTGCGATAATGCGATCAAGTATAACCAAATCGGCGGCAGGGTGGAAGTGGCCATAAGCAGGCGGGAAAATGAGGCCGTGATTGCGGTGGAGGATTCGGGAATCGGCATACCGCCGGAACATCAGGCAAGGATATTCGAACGGTTTTACCGGGTGGACAAGAGCCGCTCCAAGGAATCCGGCGGTACGGGTTTAGGGCTTTCCATCGTGAAACATGCCGTACAGTATCTGAATGGAGAAATCGACCTGCAGAGCAGCCCCGGGCAGGGAACTTTGATACGGGTTTCTATTCCGGAAGATAAAAACTTCACTGACGGATGCTGAAACCATGAGTTTTCAGATGCCCTTTTTGAAATATCTGATTGTGGAATAGGTCTGGTGGGGGTATAATGTACACAGGCGCAGCTTTTGCGGATCTTATCTGATATCTGATTTTGGAAGAATGTCAGCGGGCTATAAGGAAAGGAGCGGAATGGGCTATTTGATACAGGATACCACGAGGGAGGAACGGGAAAGAATCGTGGCTGAATCCCTGGGAAATATTTCGGCGGCCTGCGATGGATGCAGCGCCGGAATCGCGGAGATGTATCAGCCATATATTGACGGCCTGAAGGAGCTTGCGGAAATCAACCGGGAGTTCCGGGCGGGATATGTGTCCGGCGACAAATAGCCGGGAGAGGGGGAGGGGACTATGGGAAATTATCTGAATCCCGGCAACAGCGGATTTAGCGGAATCAGAAATGATATCTATGTGGACAAATCGGGCCTGATTGGATTGATCAACCAGACCATCGACACGCCCAGGCGCCTGACCTGTATCAGCAGGCCGCGCCGCTTCGGGAAATCTTTCGCGGCGCAGATGATGTGCGCTTATTATGACAAAACCTGTGATTCGAGGGGGCTGTTCGACGATTTAAAGATTGCGGAGGATAAAGGGTATCGGGAGCATCTGAACCGGTATGATGTGATTTATCTGGACATGACGGAAGCGATAGGGGGAGCCTCTGTGGAGGAGGTCGTGCCCTATATCCAGCGGAATGTAATCAGGGAATTGACAGAACAGTACCCGGGCGTGAAAAGCGCGGAAGGCTTTGCGGCGATGCTGGCCAATGCGGTGGAGGCGGCGGGTAATAAGTTCATCATGATCATCGACGAATGGGATGCCCCTATCAGGGAAGCGTATGGACGTCCCGGCCTGCAGAGAAAATATCTGGAATTCCTGCGCGCTCTTTTCAAAAACAGCGGCATGACAAGTAAGATATTTGCAGCGGTATACATGACAGGCATTCTTCCTGTCAAAAAAGACGGTTCCCAGTCCGCCATATCGGATTTCCTGGAGTATACCATGGTCAAGCCAAGACAGTTCGGGCCCTATGTGGGATTTACGGAAGGAGAGGTCCGTGGGCTCTGCGAGATGTACGGAAACGATTTTGCGATGATGAAAAGGTGGTATGACGGATATTCTTTCCGGAATCTGGATTCCGTGTATAATCCCAATTCCGTCATGAAGGCAATTATCAATGACGACTTTGACTCCTACTGGACCCAGACCTCTGCGGCAGAGAGCCTGATGGGATATATCAACCTGGATTTCGACGGGCTTGGCAGGACGGTGACGGAGCTGATCGGCGGCGTGGAGACAGAGGTGGATACGAAAGGATTCGCCAATGATCTGACCACCTTCCGGGACAGGGATGATGTGCTGACGCTGCTGATCCACCTGGGATATCTGACTTACAATGAGGAGACCCGCAGTGCCCATATCCCCAACCAGGAAATCAGACAGGAATTCGCCAGAGCCATACGGCAGGTAAAAAGGGACGATACCATCAGGCGGGTGAGGGAGAGCGAACAGCTTATCGCAGATACTGTCCAGGGAAACGAGGAAGCTGTGGCCAGACAGATCGAAAAGGTCCATGAGGAGGAATCCCCCCTGTATTACAACAATGAACAGGCCCTGCGGAGCGTGATCAAACGGGCCTATTTCAGCTATGGGGACGAATATGTGATGTTCGAGGAGCTGCCGGCAGGGAGCGGCTACGCGGATGTGGTGTATCTGCCGAAGAAGAATTCCCCGCTGCCCGTGCTGGTCATTGAGCTGAAATGGAAAAAGTCGGTGGACAGCGCGTTGGATCAGATTCGGGACAGGCGCTATCCGGAGGCTGTCAAAGACTACGGGAGCGCTATCCTTTTGGTGGGCATCAGCTATGACAAGGATGCGCCGGCAGGGGAAAGGAAGCATCGGTGCAGGATAGAGAGCTATGGCATGTGATGCTGCCTCAAATCAAAGTGTGTGTTGATTTTATGCCCATAATCAGCCGCAGGAAGTACCCACAGAGAAAGGATGCAAAAAGCCGAATCGTTAGTCATACCCTCCGGAAATCCTTCATACAATGGAAAAAAGGTATCTTAAAGGGGTATTCCTTTGAAGGATTATATCGAAGAGCGCGCCATCGGCATCGCCAATTATATCATTGACAACAATGCCACAGTACGGCAGACGGCAAAGGCCTATGGGGTCAGCAAGAGCACGGTACATAAGGACGTGACCGAGCGTCTCATGCAGGTCAATCCCGCTCTGGCCACAGAGGCCAGGAAGGTGCTGGACCTGAACAAGTCCGAGCGCCATATCAGGGGAGGGCTCGCCACGAAAGAGAAATATCTGCACCAGCAGAACAGCATGGCGTAGAAGCGCGTCAGGGGCCATTCGGAACGAGTGGCTCTTTTCCGTGGGAGGATTCCGGGCTCCACCGGTCTCTGAGGTATCTGCAGAAGGCGTCCGCCGCAAGCCCCATCCCATGCCCGCTGCCGGAGACGATCTCTATGGCCCGCCTGGGAAGGGCGCAGTCCAGGGGTATCTGCACCAGCCTTTTATCCTTTATCAGGGGCAGAGCGGTCTGTTCCGGCACGAAGCCGATGCCCAGATTGCCCAGAAGGAGCGGCAGCATCAGGTCGGAGGTGGCCACCTCCATGTCCAGCTCCATATCCAGTCCCTGAGCCGCGAAGAAGTCCCGATAGGAATCATAGGTGGCGGTTCCCCTGCCCAGCCCGATCCAGGGGCAGCTTTGGAGCCCGCCCAGCGTGGAGGTTGTCCTGGACAGGCTCCGATACTCTGGCCCGCCCGCCAGTATCTCTGTAAAATCAAATATTTTCTCACTGCGAACCGAATGCGGCATGGCATAGGGCGTGGTGACCACGGCGAAATCCAGCTTTCCGTCGGTGAGGCGCTTTATGATCTCCGGGGTGGTGTGGTTGTGGATCTTGATCCTGACGGCGGGATGCCTGCGCCTGAAATCCTGGAGCGCGTCCAGCAGGAACAAGTGCAGCGCCGTCTCCGTGGCGCCGATCTCCACCGTGCCGCTTCGGAGGGAATCCCGGCCGCGGAGTTCGGTCTGGGCGCTCCACAGGTGCCGGTAGGCGATTTCCACATGGGAGTACAGCAGCTCGCCCTCCTCTGTCAGGCTGACGCCCCTGGCCTCCCGCAGGAACAGCCGGCAGCCCAGCTGCGCCTCCAAAAGCTTCATCACCCGGGTCACATTGGGCTGACTGTTCCCCAGGGCAGCCGCGGCTTTGGTGATATTCCCGTATTTGGCCACATAGTAGAAGATTTTGAAATATTCGAAGTCGATATCCATATCTGATTGATATACCTCATATATGATAGATATATTTTTCGTATCCCTTCTTCCGTAGTATAATAGGTTTCCGGGAAAATGTAAAGAGGATTGAGAAACGGAAAGGAAGGGTAAAGTCATGAACAAGGATTTGACACAGGGGGATCCCCGGAAGGTGCTGTGGGCATTCTGCCTGCCCATGTTCGGCAGCATCGTGTTCCAGCAGCTTTACAACATAGCGGATTCTTTGGTAGCAGGGAAGTTTATCGGCGAGAGGGCACTGGCGGCGGTGGGGAACAGCTACAACATCACCCTCATCTTCATCGCCTTTGCCTTCGGCTGCAATATCGGATGCTCTGTCATCGTATCCCAGCTCTTCGGGGCGAAGGACTACAGGACCATGAAATCCTCGGTCTATACGGCGCTGATTGCCAGCGGCGTCCTCTGCGCCGCGCTGATGCTTGGGGGCCTCGCCTCCTGCGACACATTGCTGCGGCTGATGAAGACCCAGCCGGAGGTCATGGCGGATTCCGCCCTGTACCTGGACATCTATATCTGGGGGCTGCCCTTCCTGTTCTTTTACAATATCGCCACAGGCATCTTCTCGGCCCTGGGGGACTCCAGGACGCCCTTCCTCTTCCTGGCCCTGTCCTCCACGGCCAATATCCTGATAGACATCCTCTTCGTGAAGGGCTTCTCCATGGGAATCTCAGGCGTGGCCTGGGCCACATTCCTCTGCCAGGGGGCAAGCTGCATCCTGTCGTTGGCTCTGGTGCTGAAGAGGCTGCGGGACATCCGGACGGAAACGAAGGTTTTGGTCTTCTCCTGGAGCCTGCTGGGAAAGATAGCTGTAGTGGCCATCCCCAGCATCCTGCAGCAGTCCTTCATCTCGGTGGGGAACATGCTGATCCAGGGCCGGATAAACAGCTTCGGGGTCAGCGTGGCCGCCGGATATTCCGCGGCGGTGAAGCTGAACAACCTGGTGATCACCTCCTTTACCACCATCGGCAACGGGATATCCAATTTCGCGGCCCAGAACCTGGGGGCCGCAAGGTTCGGGCGGATCAGGGAGGGGTTCCGGGCAGGCTGGCGGCTGGTGTGGTGCCTGTGCGTGCCCTTCTGTATTGCCTATGTGGCGTTCGGCAGGTATCTGCTGCTGCTTTTCATGGACAGGAGCTCGCAGACGGCATTGCAGACGGGCAGGGAGTTTTTGTGGATCCTGTCCCCGTTCTACTTTGTGGTGTCCGTGAAGCTGGTGGCGGACGGAATCCTGCGGGGCACCAGCGCCATGGGGCAGTTCATGGTCGCCACGTTCACGGATCTGATCCTGCGGGTGGTCTTGTCCTTCCTCCTGTCCGGCTGGACAGGCTCCGCCCTGGGCATATGGTGCTCCTGGCCTGTGGGCTGGACCATCGCTACGGGGATGTCCCTTTTCTTCTACCGGAGGGCCTGCCGTAGGCTGGGGGCCTGAACTGCTGAGGGGCGGCATCAGCGCTGCGCTGTGGAACGACAACGAGGCCATCCTGTAGGAAATCCGTGAAAAATCTTTGCCCATTCCATTCCCGACAACGTATCCCCGGAGAGCATGAAGCGCATCATGAAGGAAGTCAGGCGAATCGGGAAGCGCTGAGGATGCTTAACGATTTCACTTGCCGTGAAACCAGACTGCATAACGCTGACTGGTTCAATCGCATGATTACATTAGGCAGTATTCAGCGTTATGCAGTATAAGCCCCTGCCTCCTCCGTATAGTACTGCGCCTGGGCATGCCACAGCGCATGGTAGATGCCGCCCTCATCGGAAATCAATGTCCCGTGGCTGCCGGTCTGCACAATCCCTCCGCTGTCGAACACGGCAATCTTGTCGCAGAAGCGGCAGGATGCCAGGCGGTGGCTGATGTAGATGGTGGTCTTGTCCCCGGCGATCTCGTTGAAGCTGCTGTATACCTCGTATTCTGAGACAGGGTCTAAGGCGGAGGTGGGCTCGTCTAAGATGAGGAAGGGCGCGTCCTTGTACAGGGCCCTGGCCAGGGCGACTTTCTGTGCTTCCCCGCCGGATATCTCCATGCCGCTCTCATCGAACTCCTTATAAAGGAAGGTGTCCGTGCCCTCCGGCATGGCGGCCAGGCGCTCTCCAAAGCCGGCCTGCTCCAGGCAATGGGCGGCCCGCTGCGGGTCATAGGAGGAGCCCGCGGCCACGTTCTCCCCCAACCGGAAGCCGAAGAGCCGGAAGTCCTGGAACACGATGGAGAAGATGGACATATATTCGTCGTAATCGTACTTCCTGATATCCACGCCGTTTAGGAGAATCGTCCCTTCCGTAGGGTCGTAGAGGCGGCACATGAGCTTGATGAAAGTGGTCTTGCCGCTGCCGTTTCTGCCAACGATGGCCAGCTTTTCCCCAATCTTGAATTTCAGGTTCACATGGCGCAGGGCATAGCTTTCTGTGTTGGGATAGCGGAAGGATACATCACGGAATTCCACGAAATATTCATTGTCGTCCCGTTTCTCCACAGTGAGGGAGCCTTGGTACATGGGGTTGGGGATGTCCAGGTAGGAGAAATACCGCTTTAAGTAGGTATGGTTCACGATGGCCCTCTGGACATTGGACACCGCTTCGGAGGCCGCAGCGAGCAACAGCATGACGCAGGACACATACCGGGCGATGGAACCCACGGTGATCTGGCCCGAGAGCGCCGCGTAGAGGAGGATCAGGTAGACGCAGAACTTCAGCACATGGCTCAGGGCCACGTCCGCCGCTTTCAGGGCCGCCCATTTCCAGCTCAGCCTCATGGAGAGCCGGTGGTGCTCCGACTTGAGATTTACGCTGAAGCCCAGCAGGCTTTCGGCCATGCCATAGAGGCGGATGTCCTTGCCGCTACTGTAATGGCCGATGTAGTCGCCATATTTCCCACCGAAGACGTTCAGGCGCACGCAGGTATCCAGGAAATGGCTGAATATGGTCTCGCATTTCCTGGAGGCCAGCGCTCCGCACAGGATGGTGAGCAGGATGCCTGCCACGAACCCAAGCTTTATGAGAAGCGGAATCCCCTCCAGAAAGAAGAAGCTCAGGGTCATGGAGAGGGACATGAGGATCCTGGTGGCGCTGGAGACAAGGCTTTCCGTGGAGGACGTGAGATACCACAGGTCGTAGCCGGTCTGGGATTCCATGGCGATCCTTTTCCGCAGGAGCATCACATCCGAGTCTTCAATGGACGCATAGGCCATCTCCATGGCTTTCTGGGAGAATGACCATTCCTCGCTTAAATATAGTTCCTGATTGGCTATGTCGCGCCTGGAGGACAGATAGGCGCTCAAGAGGCTCAACAGGAATACGATTCCTACCGTGAGGGCTGCATAAAGGACCAGTGCCTGTACGGGCTGCCTCTCATAAAGCGCGTCTATGAGCCGTGCCGAGAAGTAGATTGGCACATAGGGTATCAGGTTCTGGAGGACGGCGTTCAGGATAAGGCATGTGGCATAAGACCTGCTCAGCGAAAAGAGATGCCGTATGGCCTTTTTGGAAATCTGCATATGTTCTGTGAATTTCATGGCTGTATGTCTCCTTCCCCGCTTTCGGTATAGGGATTGCTGCCCGATTCTTCATAGTCCTCTCTATACCAGCAGCTTTGCTTTTCATAAAGGCTCGCGTACTCGCCTCCTAAGGCTATCAGGTCGTGATGTGTTCCCTCCTCCGCGATCCGGCCGTCCTTCAGATACAGGATTCTGTCGCAGAACTGGGTGGAGGCCAGCCTGTGGGAGATGAACAGGGAGGTCTTCCCCTGGGTCATCTCCTGGTATTGCAGATAAATCTGGTTCTCCGCGATGGGGTCTAAGGCCGCGGTGGGTTCGTCCAGCACAAGGATGGGGGCATCCTTGTAGAGGGCCCTGGCCAGCATCAGCTTCTGGGCTTCGCCGCCGGACAGCGCTATGCCGTCCTCGTAAAGCTGTTTGTCCAGCTTCGTGTGTATCCCCTGGGGCAGGGAGGCCAGCTTTTCGCCCAGTCCCGCCAGCTTCAAGCATTGTTCGGCGCGGTCGAAGTCCGTACCGGTTCCGATCTGCCCGGACACGGTCTCCGCCAGGGAGAAGAACCCGGTCTGCACATCCTGGAAGACCGGGGCGAAGAGGCGGTAGTAGTCATTTCGGCGGAATTTCCGGGCGGAGACGCCGTTTATCCTGATGTCGCCCTCCGTGGGGAGATAGAGGCCGCACAGGAGCTTTACGAGGGTGGTCTTGCCCGCGCCATTCAAGCCTACCAGGGCCACCTTCTCGCCGGGCTTTAAGGTCAGGCTCAAGTCTGTCAGGGTGTCGGTCCCGGCATCCTTATAGCGGAAGGATACATGCTCCAAGGCAATCTCCGGGGCGCTGTGCAGATGGTCGTCCGCGTCTGCCTCTCCGGTGCCGTCCTGTTCCGGGAGGTCCAGGTACCGGCGGAAGTCGCAGACGGCCAGGCTGGTGGAGCGGATGCCGTTCCACTCGGTCATGATGTTGCCGATGAAGGCGGCGAACATGGAGATGGCCGAGAAGTACAGGAGGAATCTGTCCACTGTCAGTTCGCCTTCCAGTGTCATTTTTATCAATAATGCATAAGCCGCGCCGTCCCGCAGCAGGATGACTACAAGGTCTGCTATCCGGGAGAGGAAGCTCCTCCAGGCCATCTGCCTGTTCCAGAAGGCCCGCTGGCCGCACAGGTCGGAATAGACCTGCCTGAGCCATCCGGCCATTCCGTAGATGCGGATATCCTTGCCCGCCCTGAAATCGGCGGTCTCGCCCTGGACGTACCACAATCGGCGGTCGATGTCCGTCCATCTGTCCCGGTGGGCGTATTCCCAGTTGCGGTATGCCCTGGCGCAGAACCAGTTCACGGCGGGGGCGATGGTGAGAATCGGCGCAAGCAGGGGGCTGACAAAGGATATCACGGATCCGAACAGGAGATAGCAGAGGAAATTCTCTATCAGCTTCAGGCTGCGCAGGGGCACGTCGGAGATGGGGCAGACGCCGTTCCAGAGCTGCGTGGCCCTTGAGGCCCTGTCGCTTAGATCCCGGATGTCCTTGCTCTCGTAGTTCTGGAAAAAGCAGGTCATGGATTTGCGCTCTATTTTTATGCTCTGCCGGAAGGTGTATATGGACAGATAGTTTTCGGACATTCGCCCGGAAAAGGTAAGCAGCACGCTTGATACCAGCATCAGCGCGATGACCAGGCCTATGCGGGACGCCATGTGGGCCAGGGAGGCCTGTGCCGTGACCTCCGCCACCGCAAGGGATGGGAGATAGACCTCTGTGTAGGCGAGGCATATGTTCAGGGGCACCGCAAGCGCCAATAGCAGGAAAGCAATCGGCGCTTCCCGCAGGATTTCCCGGAAGCTCCAGAGGGCGTTGTCCAGGGTGGAGCGATAGGGCCTGGTTTTTGGTTTCCTGTTTTCTTTCATGAGGGATGTCCTCCTGTCTGTTTTTCCTAAGGAAGTGTCTGACGCTTCCTTACGTCTTTCATTGTAACCCAGGAGAACAGAAAAAGGCAATCCGTGCACGAATTGCGTTCAACAGGGCACGAATTGCCTTTGACAGACATTCTGTAAAAGGAAATGGAATTTAGATTTTTTCATAGAAGCAGGCCTCTACGGCAATAATGACTGCTCCCCCTACCTGAATCGTCTGCCTGATGCCGCCGGCCCATATGGGCGCGGACTGCGTCCCCTGTACCATTGCGTTATAAGGAACGTTCACGTCCACGGAGACCCGCTCTCCGCATACGGCCTTTATGACTTTGACCACATCCTGTAGATTGTCGTCCTCTGTACAGGTCATGATTGTAGAGTTCCCCTTTTTCAGGAAACCTCCTGTCGAGGAAATCATCGTCGCCTGATATCCCTTGCCGTTCAGGGCATCCGTCACACGCTCCGCATTGTCCCTCTCCACAATCGCATAAATCAGTTTCATTCCAGCTCCTCCTCACAGTTTCGTTTAGGCAAAAACAACAGGTTCCTCCTTAAATAATAACATAATCAGCTTTATGGCACAAGACTAACTGTCAACTCGAAGCCGATCGAATCAGCCTTGCAGAAAATCATTCCACGGCGGGCACCAGGAACTCGGAGGTGAACGCCCCGTCCTCGCTGTTGTACTTGCACCAGCCGCCGTGGGCCTCCAGGATGCTTTCGGCCCGGCGCAGGCCGAAGCCGTGGAGGCCTGTTTTGCCGGAGGAGAAAAGCTTTCCTTTTTTGGAGGCTTTCGCACCGGCGGAATTGAGCATGGAGAAGTAGAGCATCTTTCCTTTCATTCCCAGGAAGAGCCGCAGGAAGCGCTGGCCTTGGGCGCACTGGCAGGCCTCGATGGCGTTCTCCAGGAGATTCCCCACGATGATGCCAAGCTCCAGGTCGGAGAGCAGGAGCCTGTCGGGGACATTGGCCTTGACGGTGACGGCTATGCCCAGGGCTTTGGCCTGGGAGATCTTGGCGGACAGGATGGCGTCCAGGGCTACGTTTCCGGTCTTCAGCAGGGTGTCCACATCCATGAGCTGTTGGTCGAGCTGTTCTAAGTAGGCCAGGGCCCGCTTGGTCTCCCCGGCCTCCAGCTGGCCCTTGAGGGCCTGGAGATGGTGGTGGAAGTCATGCTTGTAGCCGCGCATCTCCCGGTAAATGCCCTGGACTTCCGCCAGATGCTGGCGGGATTGTTCGGTCTGGTATTCTATGAGGTTCAGGTAGGTTTTCTTTCTCATGTCGCTTCTCCTAGTTCCTCTCGATAAAAGCCCGGTTCACTGCATCGTATTTTCCCCTGGCCAGCGGCAGGAGCGTCCCTCCCTCCAGGGTGACTTCCGTGCGGGAAATCCGGGTGACGGCTTTCAGCGAGACCAGATAGGAACGGTGTATGCGGAAGAAATCATCGGTGAGGCGTTTCTCGAAAGAGGAGATGCTCTCCTTTATCCGGTATTCCCTCTTGGCCGTGTGGATGGAGATATAGTGGAGAAAGGCTTCCACATAGAGGATGTCCGGCTCGTGCAGCTTCACGGTCTCGCCCTCGCAGGAGATGATGACGGAGGGCGGCTCTGTGTGCAGACGGTCCAGGGCTTTCGCCAGGACGGCATACAGCTTGTCCTGCGCCACGGGCTTGGTCAGGTAGTGCAGCGCGTCCACCTCGTAGCCCTCGCTGACGAACTCGAAGTGGGAGGTGATGAAGAGGATTTCTACGCGCCCGTCTTCTTTCCGGATGCGCTTTGCCAGCTCTATGCCGGAGATGGCTTTCATCTCGATGTCGAGTATAAGGATGTCGTAGGCGCTGTCCTGCGCATAGGCGAAGAGGAAGGCCTCCGCGGAGGGGAATGTGCGCACCTCAAAGGAGAGGGCCGTCCCGTGGGCCCACTCTGACAGGAGATTTTTCAGGGATTGGAGCTGTTCTTCATCGTCATCGCATATGGCGAAACGGATTGCCATGGGAGTCACCGCCTTTTGGGAGATTCGGCCTTTCTGCCAGGAATAGATCTTTGAGTACAGGGTTCGCGAAGCGGTTCCTGTAATATGGACATTTTACCATACTCTCCCCATAGCGGCAATGCGCAATGCAGATTTTGAGTTTTGAGAATTAGTCTTGACAATATCGGAAATTATGATATCCTTATCTCAGAAAGCATATTAATTTCTGGAACGTCCATATATGAGCTTCAAATCATCTAAATCTCATTCGGAAACTCTATGCTTTGGAACCCAAAATCATTTATGCAAGGCAGGAGGGGATGGTGAGCGCGCTCCTGTCAGGAGGAGAGATGAAGAAACTGGCAGACATGAACTTGGTAGACGACTTTCTGGCCTATAGCCTGACGGCCCACAAGAGGTATGGGGAGGAGGCTTCCCGCTTTATCCTGGAATGTATCTTACAGCGCAGGATAGGGCATCTTACGATAGTGCCTCAGAAGGTCTGGTATGGCGAGGAGCCGAAAGGCCACGGCGTGCGGCTGGATGTCTATCTGGACGAAGAGGATGGAGAGATTTTTGACATGGAGCCGGACAGCAACGGCGGAGCCGACAGTGTGGCCACATTGCCCCGGAGGGTGCGGTTCTACCATGCAAAGATAGACGCGGGGAACCTGACGGCAGGGGATGACTACAGTACCCTGCGGAACGTGGTGGTGATATTTATCGCTACATACGATCCGTTCGGGCGGAAGCGGATGGTATATACAATCAAAAACAGATGTGTGGAGGAACCGGATCTGCCCTATGAGGACGGGGCTTGGACGATATTCCTGTATACAAAAGGCACAAAAGGAGAGCCAGCGGAGGAGCTTAAGCAGCTCGCCAGGTACATGGAGCATTCCACTGCGGAGAACGCTCAGTCCGCGGGCCTGGCAAGGCTGCATGAGATGGTGGCGAAAGTGAAGTCGGATAGGGAAGTGGGGCTTGCGTATATGAAGGCTTGTGAGATTGAGAAGCGTATAAGGACAGAGGGGAAAGCAGAGGATATATTGCTTTTGCTGGCAGCAAAGGGAGAGATAGAGCCTCGGTTGGAGAGAGTCATAACCGCTCAGACAGATACGGAAAAGTTGAACCAGTGGCTGCTGCTGGCAGCAGGGTCGGCCAGCGTGGAAGAGTTCCAGGCAAAGCTGTAAAGAGGCAGCCGACCTCTTTGTCAGGATTCCCATTCAGGGCAGCTTTCCACTTGCGCAAAGCTGCCCATTCTCTCGGATTCCCGGCCAGGAGCTCAAAAGCAGCTATCCACCCCCTGCTGCAATACCCGCCTGATTTCCTCGGTCACTTCGGCGAAGTCCCGCAGCTTCTGTGCGATGGGGCTGCGCCTGGCCGGATTCTGCAGGGCCTCCAGGGTCACGTTGAAGCCGCCGCCCAGGGCCTCCAGGTCTGCCCCGCCGTCATGGTTCCACATCTCCCCGCAGCGGTTGTAGAGGGCGCTGACCTCTCGCAGGAAATTGAGGTCGGGATTCAGCGCCATGGCCTTCTCCAGAAAGGCGTGGCAGCAGCTGGCATTGGTGGCCAGGCCGCAGACATAGGCGGTGTGGGCGCTCCAGGGGTCGAACTCCTCCGGCTTCACGTCGTCGAACCTTCCGCCCTCGATGTCCGCCGCCCAGGCACGGAACGCGGATGCCCCAAAGTAGAAGCTTTCCGTTTCTGTGGCCAGGAGCTTGGGCAGGACGCGGACGGCCTCCCTGTACAGCCAGGCCAGGGAGGGCGTCTCCTTCTTGCTGCCGATGAAGATCCAGCCGGGGTTGGAGAATTCGTTCTGCGCCAGGAAGCTCTCCAGGGAAAGGCGCTCCGGCCGGTTGTTGTTCCCTGTGATGTACAGCAATGTCTTCCCATACTCCTCATAGCCCACCAGTACGCCGGCGGGTGGCTCCCCCAGACCCCAGACGATGACGGGGATTCCTCTGTCGATGTAGGAGACCAAGGTCTGGACATACATGTCCGGGTTTTTGCAAAGGTCTTTGCGGGGGACGAAGGTGCTGGCGTAGCCGCATTTTTCGAAAAGCGCCTCGATGAAGCCAGTCTCCCCGGGAACCAAAACAAAGGAGCTGTCGGCCTCTTGAAGGCTCCTGTGGGGCCCCTCGGCAAGCATATAGCTGGTTATGCCCTCTCCCCGGAATTCGCCCTTGGGATAGTACTGGGTGAACACGTCCCCGGTGAGGCCGGCGAAGAAATTGTAGTCGTAATCCGTCTCCCCAAGGCATTCCATCACATATCTGGCGCAGCCATTGAACCAGTAGTTCTCGCCGTACTCGTCCGTCACCAGGCGGTGTATGTTGGGAATCGTGTTGTTGCTCTGTTTCGTGGTCATGAGAAGCTCCTCCTTCTGTAATCTGATTCTCGGGGCATGGGCCAGCTGGGAGACCCGGATGAACCGGAAGTATTTCATGCCCTGGCCGTTGGAGCCGATGATGATGTCCCCGGGGGCGGTGCGGGATAAGTCCAGGGACATGTAGGGGAAGCCTGTGCCGCAGTAGCGGATCTCCCCGTTGATGATCACGGCCAGGTGGGTGGGGCCGATGATCCATGTGACCTGGTTATAGCCCCTGTCCCGGACGCCGCCCCGGCCGGGAAACTCATAGAGGTCATAAAAGCAGGGCTGGCGGAATACGATGGCCTCTCGATGCAGGGCGGCCTTTGACAGATTCTCCGAGGGCTGGTTGCCCATGTTGATGCCGAAGCCGTTCTGGCTTAGGTTGCCCAGGGAGACGCCGCCTGCGTAGCAGTCCGGCTCTGCCCCGTGGTAGAAGATCAGGCAGCCCTCCTCGGAGCCATAGCCGAACCGTTCATCGTCCCCTCCCAGACGGAATTCCATATCCACCCGGAAAGGCAGCTTCACGGCCACATTGGTGTTCAGCACACGGGTGCTGATCCATCCGGTGTACTCTGCCTCCCCGTTCTCCAGGATGCGGTAATGGGGATCGTTGATGGGGGTCACTTTGTCCAGGGGCACGTCCCGCTCCCAGAGGACGGGGTTCCCGGACAGGATTTCCTCCACGGTGATGGAGCCCGGGGGCAGCTCTGTGGGCGTTTCGAAATAGGCAGGGTCGGCCATGCGCTGCTTCACGGGCACCAGGAGGCTGACCAGGTCCCGGCGCTGGTCCGGGGAGATCAGGTTCTCCAGCAGGGCATGGCGGCGCAGCTGGCCTTCATGGGTGTAGTCGATTTCGTAAAAGGGATTGTCGTCAAAGCTTCCCACCAATCGGCCAAACTGCTCCTCCAGGCCCTCGTCCACATAGAGGTTCGCGGAGGCGTAGAGCCCGCCGGGAAAGGGGATGTCCAGATAAGCGGTGCGGTTCTGGAAGCTGTCCTCTATCTGGAGCATCACTGCGCCCTGGGGGCCGTTCTGGTACTCGAACCGTTCATGCCCGCCCGGCATTCCAAGGGAAAGGCCCAGCGCTTGTACCGTGTGCCAGAAGCCGGTGATGTCCGACTCCTGAGGGTTCTGTTTCAGGCAGGAGGTGAGGACGCGCATGGGGGGCAGATAGAGGATGGCGGCATCCGGACGGGGGGAAAGCTGCTCCTGCAGGCGATTCAGGCGGCGGAGGGCAGCTTGGGGGTCTTGTACCGCAATGGGCTGTCCGGGGCTGGCGGCCTGGCCGCAGTGCCCTGGGGGACAGCTTTCCCCCGGATGGCTGTCAGGCTGTGCCCTATCGCACTGGCTGTTCCCGCTGACCGGTTCGGCCGGATCCTCCCGGCTGCCCTGGCTTTCCAACAGCTCCATCTGCTTTTCCATCTCTTCATAAAGAAGGGGCAGGGCGGAAATCTGCTTAATGCCCTTTGCAGTCATTTCCCGGAGAAAGGTATTGATGATTTCTTTCAGCTCGGACAGGGCAGTGACCTCCCGGTCGATTTCCGCTATCTTGTCCGCGAATACTTTCACCAGGGTAGCAATCTCCGGATTTTCGTAGATACGGAAGATTTCCCTGACGGGAATCTGCATTTTGCGCAGTATCATAATCTGCTGCAGCCGCTGGACGGCGGATTCGTCGTAATAACGATAGGATTCTGACGGTAGGCGCGTGCTTTTGATTAGCCCTTCCTGCTCGTAGTACCGCAGGGTGCGGGAGGACAGGCCCAGTTGTCTTGTCAGGTCCGTGATTTTCATCAGGCTCATGGGAAGGCTCCTTTCCGGGTATGGCGTCTGATATTACTATAGCACTTGACGCTGCGTCAATGTCAAGGGGAATCTGGGAAATGTCCTTTTCGAATAAGTATTGACAATGCCGGAAATTATGATATCCTTATCTCAGAAAGCATATTCATTTCTGGAACGGCCATATATGAGCTTCAAATCATCTAAATCTCACTCGGAAACTCTATGCTTTGGAACCCAAAATCATTTATGCAAGGCAGGAGGGGATGGTGAGCGCGCTCCTGTCAGGAGGAGAGATGAAGAAACTGGCAGACATGAACTTGGTAGACGACTTTCTGGCCTATAGCCTGACGGCCCACAAGAGGTATGGGGAGGAGGCTTCCCGCTTTATCCTGGAATGTATCCCGCAGCGCAGGATAGGGCATCTTACGGTAGTGCCCCAGAAGGTCTGGCACGGGAAAGAACCGAAAAGCCACGGCGTGCGGATTGACATCTATCTGGACGAAGAGGGCGGGGAAATTTTTGGCATGGAGCCGGACAACAACGGCGGAGCCGCTAATACGGCCGCATTGCGAATTGTATATACGATACAAAACGGATGTGTGGAGGAACCGGACGCGGGAGCGCCGGACGAAGAGAGGCTCAGAATCAGGAAGGGGAAGAGGAGATATGTACCGCATCATGATCATAGAGGACGACCAGCCCATGGCGGACGCCATGCGGAAACAGATTGAGGCCTGGGGGAACCAGTGCCAGTGCGTCACGGATTTCAGGAATCTCATCCCGGCTTTCGCGTCATACGACCCACACCTGGTGCTGATGGACATCATGCTGCCCTTCTTCAACGGCTACCACTGGTGCAGCGAGATCCGGAAGATTTCCAATGTGCCCGTGGTCTTCCTGTCCTCGGCCTCCGACAATATGAACATCGTCATGGCCATGAACATGGGAGGGGACGATTTCATCCCCAAGCCGGTGGATCCCCAGGTGATGGTCGCTAAGATACAGGCCGTGCTGCGCAGGGCCTACGACATGGCGGGGAAGGTTCCCGTGCTGGAGCACAGGGGCGCGGTGCTGAACCTGAATAACAGCTCCCTCACCTATGAGGGGAACCGCATCGAGCTGACCAAGAACGAATTCCGCATCCTGCAGACCCTGCTGGAGAATAAGGGCAGGATCGTCAGCCGGGATACTTTGATGACGAAGCTGTGGCAGATGGATGCCTATGTGGAGGAGAACACCCTGACGGTGAACGTCACCAGGCTGCGGAAGAAGCTGGAGGGCGCGGGGCTCAAGGACTTCATCGCCACCAAGGTGGGAAGCGGGTATATTATAGAAAGCAAGGACAGCTTTCTATAATCAAATAAGGGAATATTATAGAAAGCAAGGAC
>OFFW01000386.1_pt1 | contig 32753 bp, 28 predicted proteins | sample 1521501 | NCBI WGS metagenome assembly OFFW01 (sample SAMEA3504107, study PRJEB24116) | mouse gut metagenome | biome: mouse gut; feature: mouse-associated habitat; material: faeces | place: Denmark | collected 2011
CGGAAGAGCGAATCAGAGAACATGCACCGGGGACGGATATGAACAGAGCCGAGTTATCCTTGAAGCGTGCGGTAGCCAGAATAGAAGCTGTTCGGAAATAGTGACAGGAAGTGAAGTATTAAGGCGGGAGTTTTCCCGCCTTTTTTCTTTGGATGATTCTGTTGAAAGTGCCCTGTCGATACTATATACTGGAAGGCAGGAGGAATAGCAATGGGTGAAAAGCTGAAAAAATTGCCAATGGGGATCGACAGTTTTGCCGGACTGCGCACGGCAGGTTATTACTATGTGGATAAAACGGGAATGATCAGGGAGCTGCTGGAGGATTCCTGTAAGGTAAATCTGTTCACCAGACCGAGAAGATTCGGCAAATCTCTGAATGTGGATATGCTGAAAACCTTTTTTGAGATCGGTACAGAGCCGGAATTGTTCGAAGGTTTGACGATCTGGACCTGTGAAGATATTTGTGACGAATATTTTGCGAAATATCCGGTCATCTCTTTGACATTGAAAGATGTTGAAGGAGAAGATCATGAGATGGCTTATCAGGCTCTGTGCAGCAGCGTTGGCATTGAAGTAAGAAGACTGTGCGTCAAGTATGGCCTGCTGGACAGTGACCTTTTGCTGGATACGGATAAGATATTTCTGAAAGAGGTGCTTGCGGAGCGATATGAGAGAGGGATTGCCGTGTGCCTGCGCAGGGCTTTTGAACTGTTGGCACAGGTGTGCGGCAGACAGGTCATTCTTTTTGTAGATGAATATGACGTGCCGCTGGACAAGGCCCGTCAAAACGGTTACTATGACCAGATGCTGGGCACGATCCGGAATTTTCTGAGTACTGTGCTGAAATCCAACAGCAGTCTGGAGTTTGCAGTATTGACAGGCTGCCTTCGTATTGCGAAGGAGAGCATTTTTACAGGGCTGAACAATTTTGTGGTCAATTCTGTCTCGGACGAAGAGTACAGTGCGTATTTCGGCTTTACGGATGCGGAAGTGCAGCAGATGCTGGCTTATTACGGGCTGACAGAGCGCTGTGAGGTGATCAAAGAGTGGTATGACGGATATCGTTTCGGCGGCACGTCCGTATACTGCCCGTGGGATGTGCTGAATTATCTCCGTAAGCTGCGGCGGAACCGGGATGCGAAGCCGGAGGCGTTCTGGGTGAACAGCAGCAGTAACGTGATCATTCAAAATATTCTGGCCGGGGCATCGGAGACTACCAAGGAGCTGCTGGAGGCGCTGATCTCGGGAGAGACGATCGACAAAAGACTGATGCCGGAACTGACTTATAAAGAACTGGACGACCCGAATCCGGAGGTGCGGGAGACGTGTCTGTGGAGTGTGATGCATGCCACAGGTTATTTGACGGAAGTGGAGCGTCTGGAAGGCGGCATGAGCAGACTGATCATTCCGAATCGGGAAGTCTGGTATATATATGACGAAAAGATCAGAGGCTGGTTTCAGGATAAGGTCAGGTCAGATACGGAGAGACTGAACAGATTATGCAGGGCCGTAAAAAGCGGTGACGCGGAGAAGGTTCAGGTCATATTCAATGATTGTATGAGCGACTGTATCAGCATCCGGGATACCTACTCCAGAAAAGAAATGAAGGAAAACTTCTATCACGGTATGCTCCTTGGCATCCTGCAGAGTGAAAGCAGCTGGGCCGTGAAGTCCAATCAGGAAGCAGGGATCGGGTACGGCGATATTCTGCTGTCCAGTCCAAAGGACAGGGTCGGCTGTATCATAGAAGTGAAATATGCGGAGCAGGGAACGTTTGAGAGCAGCTGCAGAGAGGCGCTGCTGCAGATAGAAAGGAACCGGTATGCAGATTATTTCATGCAAAAAGGCATGAAAGAAATTCATGCCTTTGGAATCGCCTGCTATAAAAAGGAATGTCAGGTCCTGTACAAAAAGATAACAGGTTAAAAATTATTCCCGCCGCTTCCTCATGATAAGCAGCATCGCCAGTATGCAGACAGCCGCCACCAGTATGACGACCAGAACAACGGCGATACTTGTGAGGGTATTGTTCATCCCGGGATTGCCGGCGGTGACGGTGTTGCCTTCCGAAGCATCGGAATCTGCCGCGGTATCGGTGATCTCAGGGGTCTGCTCTGCCTTGGGCTGCCAGTCGATGTAAGCGATCGCACAGGTGGAAAAGCGGTCGGCGGAGAAGGTCACTGTATCGGCGTCTTTATCTTTGTCCGCAAATTCCGTGTATTCCGGACGGCCGTCTGCGCCTGTATGCATGTTTAAAATATAGAACTTCCGATTGTCGGCTTTCAGCTGATCGGGCAGATGAAGCACCAGTTCAAGTTCTTCCGGCAGCTCGGTGATCTGACGGGACTCGTTCTGGCTTGTCTTCGTGAGGGTGACTTCGAAGTACTGTCCAATCTGCATGGCCGGCATCTTATTTCCCGAGAAGAACTTCAATGTTTCCGCCGGTACGGTTCTGTCGAGGCGCTCTATGCGAAAGTCTATGGCAACCTGCCGCTTTCCGAGCAGCAGTTCTATCTTGTCTTCCCTGTCCAGCATATGATCCACTGCGGCTTCAAAATTTCTAATCCCCGTATTATCGTAAAAACTTCCGGAGTCGATTTCCTGTGTGGGATCGGCAAAGTCGTTATGGATCGTTACCTGCAGATCGCCGGTCTGCAGGGCGCCTTCCATCAGCTCCCGGTCGTTGCCTTCGTCTATCAGCTTTTCGGCTTCCTCCACGGAGATATCGAGCATTTTGAGTGTACCGGTCAGCCCGTTCTCCTTAGAAGGCTCGGGCTGTTTGGGCTGTTCCTCCGGTTTCTTCTCGGGCTGTGTTTTATCTGGAGCGGGAGAAGTTTCGGTGTCGGTATTGTCGGGTTTGGCGGTTTCCGCCGGTTTCGGTGGGGCGCTCTCCTGTCCGGGGATTGCCGCAAAGTCAACGGATATGCTGTGATCCCCTTTGACATCGGTGAAATTGTAGGAGGAAACGGCGCCTACCGGAGTGCCGTCAACGTATACGGCGCTGATGGTATAACCGCTTTTGGGCGTGATCTTGTACTGGATGCCGGAACCCTGTGTGACGGTGGTCCTTCCTTCCGGCGTGATCGTGCCGTTATCGGAGGACGCGGATGCGGTGATGGTGTAGGTAACAGCGCCTTCCATTTCAAAGACCGCCGCCAGATTCATGTCCCGGGAGATATTGTTTATCGTATAATCCGGGTTTACGTAGACGATATTGCCATTCTCGGACCAGCCCACAAACCGGTAGCCCTGGATCGGCACGGCCGTTATTGTGGCGCTGCCGCCCCTGTCATAGACACCCTGCCCCGATACGGTGCCCGAGTAGGCAGGAGAAGAGCTGAGGTTGAGATGGAACCTGGTCTGGGAGAACATGGCGGTGATCTCTCTGGCGCTTGTAATATTGTTCAGCGTCAGTTTGGAGTCCGTACTTAAGATCGTATTGTTCTCCATCCAGCTGTCAAAGCGGTAGCCGTCTTTGGCAGAGGCTTCCAGCGTGATGCTTCCGCCATAATCCACAGACCGGCTTTCGGTAACTGTGCCGGCATTATCAGGGGAGGCCTTGATCTGTACCTGGCAGCTGGGCTTCTGCAGGGTGACAAGCGCCGTCGCGCTGTATCTGCTGTCCTGCCTGGATACCGCTTTCACCACCAGAGAAGAGGCGGTCTCCTCGGAACTGATATTCAGAATACCGTTGCCGTCGATAAAAGTATTGCGACTCGTCTGTCCGGAAACGCTCCACGCCACTTCCCTGCTGTAATTGTTGTCACCGACGACGGAGACGGTGAAAGCGCAGGTGGAATTGAGCGTGGCAACGGTGGATCCGGGCGATATGCTGACGGACCGGATCACCGGCGAAGCGGCATAACAGGAAAGCATATTGGAAAAAAACAGGAACAATGCCAGTATGTATGTTGCAAAACAATGTATGATCTTACGTTTCATGGTGCACCTCGTCGTTCTGCCGGACGGCTCTCATGCAGGAGTCCTATAGGGAAGCGCCTGCAGGGCCGTAAGCGAAATGTCTAATATTGTTTACTACAAATTTACTATATCATGAATAGAATACGCGTTCAATTACAAAAGGTGCATTCCCCTGGTTTTTCTGTGCGCCATCCCCTGCCTGCTGCATATGATAGAATAAAAAGGCACTTAAGTTGGTGTAATATGAATCAATCGCGAATATTACCTTTCTATATGGCATATCCGCTGCCCATGTATTATCAGCAGGAAGACAGCGTGACGCGGGATCTGGAATATCTGCAGCAGATGTATCCGTCGCAGGCAAAGAAGTTCCAGAAAAAGATCGCGGAGATGCTCGACCATATTGATTATGAAGGCAGTATGATCTATGACGAATATCCGGATAAATGGCAGATCTACAGGCTTACGCAGATGATCGTAGAGAAGATCAGGCAGGGAGATGAAGAAGGGGCGGTGGAGGAAGACTGGAATAAGACCACAGAGTTTGTTCAGATCCTCTTATGTTATGAGATCTACAGGAGACGGCATTCCAATAACAACGGAATCTTAAAATTTTAGTTGAGGTTTTACGGTATTCTTATTACAATAGAAACAGACTGTACCACAGGGCCGAAGCAGCAGCGTGTGCAGGCAGGCTGTCGGGAGGAACGTCAAAGAAAGCGGCAGCGACAGGAGGCAGTATGCAGGAAGAACTGAGGAACCTATTGGAAGATACTGTAAATGATGGCCTGTACCGGATCACGATCAGCAATCCCAGAAACAAAGACAGGGCATTTAAGATAAAGATACGGCCGGTTATGGTCAAAGGCGCGGTTCTGTTTCAGGAAACAGTGTATGAAGGCACGAAGGTGTTTCATGAGAACAGAGAGCGCAATGACATGATCGACCGCATAGAAGAGCTGCTTGTCTGTGATTTCAAGCAGGGTGAAGTGGAGCACAGAACGTGCAGGGCAGCGGTTTTAGTCAGTAAGAAAGGCCGGATCACGGTCAGCCGGAAAAGGACGAAGGATACCGGAACAGGAGCGGAAGCAGCCGGACAGTTACGGATGGCGCATAACAGAACGAAGCGGTATATCCTGCAGGAAGGGATTCCGGTTCCTTTTCTGGTTGACCTTGGCGTGCAGACGAAGGAAGGGCGGGTGGTACATGCCCGCTATGATAAATTCAGGCAGATCAACCGTTTTCTGGAATTTATCGAGGATATTCTGCCAACACTCTCAAAGGAGAGAACCGTGCAGATCATAGATTTCGGCTGCGGGAAATCTTATCTGACCTTTGCCATGTACTATTATCTGCATGAACTGAAAGGCTATGAGGTGGAGATCACGGGCCTGGATCTGAAGGAGGACGTGATCGACCACTGCAACGCGCTCAGTGAGAAGTATGGCTATGCAAAACTGCATTTCAGGAAGGGTGATATCGCGGCCTATGAGGGACAGGGGCCGGTGGATATGGTGGTGACGCTTCATGCCTGCGACACCGCTACGGACTATGCGCTGTCGAAGGCCGTCGGCTGGCAGGCCGGCGTGATCCTGTCCGTGCCCTGCTGCCAGCATGAGGTGAACCGGCAGATACAGTGCGATAAGCTGGCGCCGGTCCTGAAATACGGCATTGTAAAAGAGCGGATCTCGGCTCTTGTCACGGATGCACTCCGCGCACAGCTGCTGGAGGCGGAAGGCTATGCCGTAGATATTCTGGAGTTTATTGATATGGAGCATACGCCGAAGAATCTGCTGATCCGGGCCGTGAAACGGCAGGGGGAGAAGGAAACCCGGCAGGAACAGGCCGGACAGGGTGTGGCGGAGACGACGGCGTTTCTGCATATCGAACCGACCCTGCAGAAGCTGCTGTATAACAGAAATAATGATAAAATAAATGGAAATTAACGCGTAGACGACAGGAGATTGTACACGCGAAAAAGCATAACAGAAACGGGGAATCAAATTGAGAAGAGCGATCATAAAGGGCTGCCTGCTGGGACTTATCTTTATGGCGGCGTTGGTGCTGATCAGCACGGTCATGAATCAGGACAATACGAATATGACAGCCGAGATGGGAGAGGCCACTTTTCCGGTGGTATCCATGTCGGTGGCCGGCTACCGGGTCAATGACCTGCACGGTTATGCGCAGAACATGGACTGTGCCTATCTGCGGGATACACTGCAGCCGGTGGAGAGCGACAGAAAGATTGCGGTCACACTGGAAACCTACGGCCGGGATATCGCGCAGATCGCCTTTGAAGTGAGGAGCCTGGACGGGGAGCGGCTGGTGGAGAGCACGCAGGTGGCCGATTTTGAGCAGGAAGATTCGGTGATCCGTTTTGACATCACGTTAAAGGATCTGATCGAGTATGATACAGAATATATGCTGGTATTTCTTGTGACACCGCAGGATTCTGTGCAGCTGCGATACTATACGAGGATTGTGCTCAGTGAATCCATGCATATGCAGGACAAGCTGGATTATATCATGGATTTCCACGAGAGGACCTTTGACAAGGAAGAGGCGGCCGAACTGACCAAATATCTGGAGTCCAACGCCGAAGGAGACAATACCACCTTTCAGAAGGTGACGATACACAGCAGCTTCGATCAGGTGACGTGGGGAGACTTGGAGGCGGAAAGGATCACGGAACCGTCGGTGCTCATCAAGGAGCTGACAGAGCAGACGGGGGCTTTCGACATAGAGTATCTGGCGGCGGTGCGGGAAGGCAGGCAGACGAACCGTTACCGGGTCAGAGAGTATTATCGAATCCGATATACACCGGACCGGATGTATCTGCTGGATTTTGAAAGGGAGATGAACCAGATATTTGACGAGGAGGCGGACATCTTTGTCAATGATAAGATCATGCTCGGGATCGTCGGAGACGAGGTGAAGATCCATGAGAGTGACGGCGGCAATGTGTTTGCCTTTGTGGCGGCCGATAAGCTCTACAGTTATAATGTGACGGACAATAAGCTGGCGAGGCTGTTCAGCTTCTATGAGAATACAGAAGGGGTAACAGATCCCAGAAATATATATGACCGGCACAATATTCAGATACTTTCCGTGGATGAGACGGGGAATGTCTATTTTATGGTCTATGGCTATATGAACAGAGGACGTCATGAGGGCAGTGTGGGGGTAGCCGTCTACTTTTACAACAGTATGACGAATACCGTGGAAGAAAAGATTTATATCCCTTATGGGAAATCCTATGAACTGCTGAAATGCGATATCAACCGGCTGTCCTACGTGAACCGGGTCAATGTCTATTATTTTATGATGAACGACAGTGTGTATGCGGTCAATCTGGAGACGGAAGTCTGCCAGATCATAGCCCGCGGGCTGAGAGACGGCAGCTATCATGTGTCCGATTCGAACAAAATGCTTGTCTGGCAGGAAGGGGACGGGGAGTATGCCGGCAGCCGGCTTGTGCTGCTGAATCTGAATACGCAGTCCAAAACGAGTATCGAGGCAGGGGAAGGAGAATATATTTCCATACTGGGCTTTATGGAAGAAGACATGATCTACGGGCTGACGAAGCAGAGCGATATCGTGGAGAGTAGTACCGGCGAGGTGATGCTTCCCATGTACTGTGTGCGGATTCAGAGCGAAAACGGCGACGTTCTCAAGACTTATGACAAAGAGGGCGTGTATGTGTCCGGCAGCAGGATCGAAGAGAACCAGATCACGTTGTCGCGGGTAGTGTGGAACGAAGAGACGCAGGAGTATGAGGAAACCTCGGAAGATCAGATTATGAGCACGGAGCAGGCCAGGGTGGGGGTCAATACCATCGGAAAAGTAGTGACGGAGACTTATGAGACGATCAGCCAGATCACGGTCAAGAACGAGATTGATGTGAAGAGCCTGAAACGGCTGACGCCGAGAGAGGTGCTTTTTGAAGGAAACCATAATGTGGCGGTGGAAGAACCGGGAGAGACACAGCCGCGCTATTATGTATACGGCAAGAACGGCATCGAGGGCATCTATGCGAATCCGGGCAAAGCAGTCGCGCTGGCTTATTCGGCGGCGGGCGTCGTGGTGGATGACGACGGCGGATACGTCTGGAGGCGGGAGAACAGAAGCGCCAGAAACCAGATCATGGCCATTACGGAGGATGAAATGTCGGAGACGAGGAGTTCTCTGGCGGTCTGTCTGGACACGATCTTAAAGTTTGAGGGGATATCCAGAAATACACAGCGGCTTCTCGAAAACGGCAGCACGATCTTTTCCATTCTGGAGACGGATCTGCAGGAGAATACGATCCTGGATCTGACCGGCTGCAGTCTGGATACGGTGCTCTACTATGTGAATAAGGACATTCCGGTACTGGCGCTGTTAGAGGACGGCAACGCGGTGCTGATCGTGGGCTTTAACGAGCTGAATATTGTTGTGATGGACCCGATGACAGGGACGCTTTACAAAAAAGGCATGAATGATTCTACGGAATGGCTGAACGAGAACGGAAACCGCTTTATTACTTATGTACGGAAAAAGTGAAGGGCTTATAAGGAGGCAGGGCTGTAAAGATGACAAAAGACAGGGCAGTGATCTTTGATATGGACGGGGTGATTTTTGACAGTGAGCGGATGGTGCTTGCCTGCTGGGAGCAGCTGGCGGAGAAATATCATCTGACACGGATGCGGGAGGCCTATATTCCGTGTATCGGGGTAAATGACGTCAGGATGAAGGAGATCATGGAGACATTTTACGGGGAGCACTTTCGGTATGCGGATTTCAGGCAGGAAGCGTCAGGGCTTTTTCAGGAGATGGTCGGGCGGGAAGGCCTGCCGGTGAAAAAGGGGGTACGGGAGCTGCTGGCGTATCTGCGGGAGCAGGAAGTGCCGGTGGGGCTGGCTTCGTCCACCAGGCTGGCGGTGGTGACGGAGGAGCTGCAGCAGGCAGGATTGTACGATTATTTTCAGGCGGTGACCGGCGGAGACCAGTTGAAGCGCAGCAAGCCGGAGCCGGATATTTATCTGACGGCCTGTGAGAAACTGGGCGTGAAGCCGTCGGATGCCTATGCGGTGGAGGATTCCTATAACGGGATCCGCTCTTCCTACAGCGCAGGGATGATGCCGATTATGGTGCCGGATCTGCTGCCGCCGACGGAAGAGATGTATGAGAAGAGCGTGGTCGTGCTGGAGGATCTGGTGCGGGTGAGGGAGTGGATGGAAGAAAAGCTGAGCCGGATAGATGGTTCTGGCCGCTGTCAGGCAGAGGCATAAGAAGGAATGGCGCTTCGGAATGGAGGAAAGGGAATGAATCTTGAGATCGCAACCAGGCTCGTAGGGCTGCGCAAGGCAAATAAACTGTCACAGGAGGCGCTGGCGGAGAAGCTGGGGATCAGCAGACAGGCGGTCAGCAAATGGGAACGGGCAGAAGCCTCACCAGATACGGATAATCTGATCGCGCTGGCGAAGCTGTATCATGTCTCTCTGGATGAATTGTTGAAGATCAATGAGGAGGAAGAGACGGACAGCGCGGGCGGCGTGGATGTTGGTACGGATGGCATAGCCGGGGGCAGTGCTGCGTCTGCTGGTATGCGGGGAGCTGAGGGCGAAGTTTTGTCTGCCGATACGCGGGAAGCCGGGGAAAGCATTACAGAGCAGGTTACGGGGAGCAGCCGGGAAGGTGGTCAGGAAGATACAGGGGTCGGTGAAGATGATGTGTATATCGGGTTAAAGGGCATTCACGTGAAATCCCACAGTGGAGAAGAGGTGCATATCGACCGCAGAGGGATTCATGTGCGTGACAGGAAAAGCGACGTGCATATTGGCGGGAACGGTGTTTTTGTAAACGGAGAAAAGGTGAGAAGCGTTGAAATTCCGCTGGGTGTTCTGGCGATTATCATCTATATCGTGATCGGATTCTGCTTCGACCTGTGGCATCCGGGATGGCTGCTTTTTATCCTGATACCGATCATCAGCTCTCTGGTGGATGCAGTGTGTAAGCGGGATGCCAGTCTGTTCCAGTATCCGGTCTTTGCTTTTGGAATTTTTCTGTATGCCGGAATTGTACACACTTTGTGGCATCCGGCCTGGGTTGTTTTTCTGACGATTCCGATTTTCTATTTTCTGACGGGGGCTGTGAAAGACAGAGCAGAAAAGGAGTAGTACAGGTATTGAGGGTCAGGCACTGGCGCATTATTTATAAGTGGTCGGTATATCAGGCAGACAGGGATTGTAAGGGATGGATGTAAAGGACATAGCGGTATAGTGCAAAACGCCGCACACACTGTAACAGGGCCTAATAGCGCTGTGCAGTATGTGCGGTATTTTTGTGGTTTTTATAGTCAACGATATTGGAAATATCGCTTTCGGCCCCGCAGGAGCTTCCGTATGTTATCTGTTAAAGATTCTGCCCTGGTATTTCTGCAGGGACAGGAGAAGGATCATACCGAGGATACCGCAGGATATGATCTCACCGGCGCCTACCGTCAGACAGTAGTAGCCAAAACACTGCAGGACGGACATGCCGTCTATCATCAGGCCATAACCGTAGATCAGCACAAGCGGCACGATGATCGTGTTGGCTGCGATCGGGCATACCGGGGCGCACCATTTCCATCTGCGGAGCGCATAAGTACCAAGTGCACCGAGCAGAGTTGCCAGACTGCCGAAAATAATGTCGGGCAGCGCGCATCCTGTCAGAACATTGCTGAGCAGACAGCCGATAAAGAGGCCGGGAATAGCAGCCGGGGTGAAATAAGGCAGAATCGTGAGTGCCTCAGAGAACCGAACCTGCACGGCATAGTTGGCAAGTCCGAAAGCGTTGGCGATAAAGGTCAGCACAACGTAGATGGCGGCGATCATGGCCGCCTGAACCAGGGTGGTCAGTGAGATGGGCGTGGAAATCCGTGCGGGGATTGCCTCGCTGTAGGTCTGTTTCTTCATATGCATTTGTCTCCTTTAGTTTTGTTTTTCGTCAGGAAGGTCTCGAACTGACGTTGTGATTTTGGAAAACCATAATTTAATATGATTTTCCGAAAATCTATTATACAGAGAATTAAAAAAAAGTCAAGCCCTGGCTTGACTTTTATAATCACATTTTTAAATATCCATTAAAAGTTTTGTTATTAAACAGTACTTAAAGGAGCATCTTTTATGTCCAGCCAGTTAGCGGGAAATCCCATATATTTATACATTTGCGTTTCCTGTAATTGTCTGGTGGAATTGAACAGTACCTTTAAGGCATGCTCTATATCGTCTATAAACTGAGAAAACTCGTCTTGGCTAAGCAGATATTTGAGCACAATAATAACCGCAAACAAATCCTGCTTTCCTTTTACATATTGAACGTTTGATTTACGAATATGCAAATATTCATGAATAGCCGTGTCGTTGATGGCGCCTTTGTTATAACGGTAATTATAAAGACGCTCATTATGGGCACATACGTTGCGAACGCGTGCTAAGAGATCTAACATACGGATCAATTCATTTTCGGTAACATGTTCAAATTCAATGCTGACTTTTGCCTGAATATTCTGTGGAAGAAAGCTGTAAAATTTTGAAACAGTTCCTAAAGTTAAGGCTTTCATCATAACCCATAAAGGGATATTGCCATGTTGCTTTATCTGGTGTTTTATATAGGAGTAATCCTTGGGATCTGTTGCGATTTTGGATAATCGGCCTATTAAATCATTGATGTCTGATTGATTAGTCTGAGAATAATTGTATTTAGTAGCATTGAGATAATGTTGTTGGTCTTCTCCATATGTTTCACAGAAGGAGTAAGAAATAAGTGATTTAATATGCTTCTCCACTATTAAAATATTGCGCAGAATCATAGCCCTGAGGGCATCATCAAATATATAAAGAGAATAGATGTCATCCAAACTTGTATGAGGCTTATAGGTGCCGTTTTTTGATTTAAAGGGACTTTTATATCCGGAAATAAGAGCAAAATAGCTATGCTTCTTTAATAGATTAACAGCATTGTTGAAATCTCCAACAATGAGACCTTTTGCAGATAATTTCTGAATTTGTTGACTGTAAGTTAAAAACGGTTTGTCGTTTGTAGTACACATGAAATCTCCTGATATACAAGAAAGCTCCCGTAGGAGCTTCCCTAGGTTGCGGGCCTCGCAGGTATCCGCAACACGATCACTGAACACACTATACCATGGTGAATTCGAATTGTCAAGAATTGTAAGAACATTTTCCTGATTTATCGTTATCACAAAGATCAGTGTCCAGTAATAGTATTGTATGCATTGAAAAAAGAAAATATTCGTATATTTTTTGACGACAGTTATGCCTCCGGTTCCTCTTCATGATACCGTGCCACCGCCGACTGGATCCTCTCCACAGGATTGAGCAGATCGCTGATGGAAGTATCGTGATTCAGGGTGTCGATGATATAGGCGATGTATTTGCTCATATCGCAGTCGATGTACCACTCGCGGCTGAGAAGCTCCGGTGTCTGGTAGATCAGGTTGGTGGTCAGCACGCGGTGGATCAGGCCGTCTTCATATGCCTTATCGAACCCTTCAAGACCGGCGGTAAAAAGGCCGAAGGTGGCGAATACGAAGATTCTGTTGGCCCTGCGCTCCTTAAGGGCGTTTGCCACTTCCAGAACACTCTCACCGGAGGAGATCATATCATCTATGATGATCATATCCTTGCCTTCTATGCTGGAACCGAGGAATTCATGGGCCACAATGGGGTTGCGGCCGTTGACGATGCGGGTGTAGTCCCGTCTCTTGTAGAACATACCCATATCAAGACCAAGCACGTTGGCAATGTAGATCGCTCTCGTCATACCGCCCTCGTCTGGGCTGATTACCATCATGTGGTCGTTGTCGATCTGCAGGCCTTTCACATGGCCCAAAAGTCCTTTGATAAACTGATAAGCAGGCTGTACGGTCTCGAAACCGTTCAGCGGGATGGCATTCTGCACGCGGGGATCGTGGGCGTCAAACGTGATGATATTGTCTACGCCCATATTGACCATTTCCTGCAGGGCCAGGGCGCAGTCCAGAGATTCTCTGGCGGAACGCTTGTGCTGGCGGCTCTCATAGAGATAGGGCATGATGACAGTGATCCGTCTCGCCTTGCCGCCCACGGCGGCGATGATACGCTTTAAATCCTGATAATGGTCGTCCGGTGACATGTGGTTCTCATGGCCGCAGAGAGAATAGGTCAGGCTGTAGTTGGCCACGTCCACCAGAAGATAGAGGTCTGAGCCGCGAACCGATTCCTTGATCACGCCTTTGGCTTCGCCGGAGCCGAACCGGGGCACTGTTGCCTCCAGAATATAGGAATCCCGCTGGTAGCCGGAGAAGGCCAGGGAGTCTTTGTGCTCGCTCTCGCGTTCGGTTCTCCATTTTACCAGATAATAGTCTACCTTTTCGCCCAGAGGCTTGCATCCGGCCAGCGGGATGATGCCGAGGGAACCTACCGGGATGGTTTCAAGATTTCTTTTTTCTTCGCGTTTCGTCATGAAAGGATCCTCACTTTCTGTTCATCAGGCGTTTTCTGTACATACGGATATCCTGTCCGGTCAGCTTACAGATTTCATAGTGGCTCGTGATTCGGGAAAAGATACGGTCAGAGTATCGGTTCCGCAATTCTTCCAGAGAAAGGTTGGTGGAGATGATGGTAGCCTTTTTCCCCATATGGCGCTCGTTCAGAAGAGCAAAAAGCTGGGATGTCACAAACTGGTTGGTCAGTTCGGTGCCCAGGTCATCGATGATCAGCAGATCGCACTGATACAGATCCGCGTAGGTTTCACGCAGTTCTTCTCTATTCTTATAATCAAAGGAATTCTTGGATAATAAATCAAACAGGCCGGTGGTGCTGAAATAGATCACGGAATGACCGCTCTCGATCAGTTCCTTGGCAACACAACCGGAGAGAAAAGATTTTCCCGTCCCCACTGTACCATAAAAGAAGAGATTATGGTAGTCGGAATTGAAATTTTTGACAAAGTTTCGGCAGGTCCGCACCGCATTCTTAAAACGGGACAGGTCCTCGCCCTCATAATACTCATAGGACAGAGTATCGAAATTCTCTGTGCGGAGCATTTCGCGTATGTTGGACTGTTCATAGAGCAGGGTGATCATGGCCTGCTTAAAACAGTGACATTTCTCGCTGCCGATATAACCCGTATCCTGACAGTCCGGGCATTCATAGACCGGTTCCAAGTAATCAGGGGCAAAGCCGGCGTCCTCCAGAAGCTGTGCTTTGCGGCCCGATAATTCGGCCAGCGAGTCGCGCAGATCTTCCATGGCCTCCTCGTCACCGGCAAGCAGCTTCCTGCCCTGGGCTACGGAGACGGCCGCCACCATGTCTTCCAGATCCCGGTATCCGGGAATGCGGTCGTAGACACAGGCAAGCCGGCGCTCTGCCTCACGGCGGCTTTTCAGCTGCTTTATCTCATATTGATGAAGGATCGTATCGTATTGCGCGTTTGTCAGGGACACTTTATGCTCCTTATAATGCTGTCTCAGCTGCTCTTTAATTGCTGATCAGTTCCTGTTCTAAAGCATCGAAATCGTAGTTGTTCTGTGTAAATTGGTTGAATTTGTTGGTGACGGCGGCTGCTTTGGCGGGTTTCGTCCGATGGTAATGCTCGTCCAGAGACTGAATATCGTTTATGCTGTGTACGCCGGATTTGTGCCAGCTGGCAAGGATCCTGTCGGCATACTCGAAACGATGCCTGTCCGTCGCCAGTACGGTGCGTTCGCAGGCGGCAAAAATAATATCGGTACCAAAGCCATATTCTTTCGTCCAGCGCGTGATATAGGAGACCTCCGTCTTCGTCGGGGTGCCGTTCTTGCCAAGCGCTTTCATGATCTCATAGACGGATCTGTCGTACTTGCCGGCCATTCCGGCAGCCTGTCCGGGAGTGGTCACCCCCTGCTGTGCCCAGCTGATGGCAACCTTCTCGATATAGCGCAGATCCTTCTTGCCGTGATCCACACAGTACTGGATCAGATAGTCGATCAGGTCTTCGGAGAAGGCGAGCCTGTCCGAGATAAAAAGGATCGTCCGCACATCATTGGCGCTGAGCGTTTTGCGCAGATACTGCTCCGCCACGAAAAGCAGTCTGGCAGTGGCCTCGTCGGATTTGAAAGCCTTCAGCTCGTCCAGCGTATAGTTGGGCTTCACATAGATATTGTCCAGCGAAGTATCGGCAGGTTCTTCCGGTTCCGGGGCGGGCTCCGGAACTTCCCGGGGATCCGCTGACGCCTGACCGGATACTGCCAGCTTGGAAGAGATGGGCACCACGGAGGCAAGGGGCGCTGCGGCCGGCGTGGATGCAGCCGGAGCAGACGCAGAAAAATCCTTCAGATGGATGCCGATCACGTTCTTATGCTCGTCCAGATCAAGTGTCAGGAGCTGATTCCTCTCCCAGTATTTCAGGGCACGCATCACGTCCTTCTCCGTATAGTTAAAAATATCCGCAATATCAGAGATACTGGTAGCGCGGCTGGCGCTCATCATACGGAGCAGATACAGATAGATCTTAAGCTGCGCATCATTGGCAGCCTTCATGTATTCGTCGATAAACCGATTGGAAATAACTGTCGAATCGGTATGGTTATCCTGATAAATTGTGAAACAACTCATTACTACACCACCTTCGCCTTACCCCTAAAGCACAACATGTGTCAGAAGGACACATCTGGCATTATAGCATAGCGCTTCCCAAAATAAAATAGGTAAACAGTAACAAAGAAAAAATAAGAACAGATGTTTACCAAATGTGGATAATGTGGATGGAGCAGCAGGATTTCCCGAAATACGGGAGATGATCCGCATCAGAATATCCACAGAAAGCCGGTAAAAAAGCCGGTCATTTTCTGTGGATACTGTGAATAATTATTTCTGTAACAGGTGATCGCCGACTTTTACGATATCTCCGGCGCCCATAGTTATCAACAGATCCCCTTTTGTGCAATTTTCTAAAAGGAAACTTTCAATTTCCGAAAAAGAGGGGAAATAATAACAGCGGTGTCCCAGCTTCTCGATCTCTGCCTGCAGCGTCTGCGAGCTGATGCCCAGCGTATCCTTCTCTCTGGCCGCGTAGATGTCTGCGAGGACGATCTCGTCTGCCAGAGACAGCGATTTGGCAAAGTCTGCAAGAAAGGTCTTCGTCCGCGTGTATGTGTGAGGCTGGAAGACACACCAGGTGGTTTTGTGAGGAAGTTCTCTGGCAGCCGTCAGCGTAGCCGCAATTTCCGTAGGGTGATGGGCGTAGTCGTCAATGACGGTGATGCCGTTCACTTCACCTTTATGCTCAAACCGTCTGTCGGTGCCACTGTAGGAACGAAGCGCCGCGGCGGTCGTTTCGACGGGAATGTCAAGCAGGTCTGCCAGCGCGATGGCGGCCACTGCATTATAGACATTGTGTTCGCCGGGAACGCGCAGAGAGAATACGTCTTCTTTTCCGCTTCTCCGCATAAGATGGAAAGAGGGACAACCCGACGCATCATAGGTGATGGCTGCCGGATGGTAGTCACAGTCGGCAGAAGAGCCGTAAGTGATGATCTGGCAGGAAAGTCCTTCGGTGATCTCCTCGAAACGGTCAATGTCGCCGCTTATGATCAGCGTGCCGTCAGCGGGCAAGAGCTCTGCAAAACGGTGGAAGGAGCTGCGGATATCATGAATATCTTTAAAGAAATCCAGATGATCCTCTTCTATATTAAGGATGATGCCGATTTTAGGGAAAAAACTCAGGAAACTGTTGGTATACTCACAGGCTTCCGTGACAAAATATTCGGAAGAACCCACACGGATATTGCCGCCGATCGGTTTATAGATACCGCCGATGGAAAGTGTCGGATCGGCCTTGTGCTCCAGAAGGATCCCGGAGATCATGGAGGTGGTGGTAGTCTTGCCGTGGGTGCCGCTGATGGCAATGGGCACCTGGTAATTTTTCATCATCTGGCCCAGAAGCTGCGCACGGGTCAGGGTAGGGATGTTCAGGCGGCCGGCGGCATTAAGCTCCGGATTGTCGGGACGGATCGCGCTGGTATAGACGATCAGGTCGATGTCTGCCGTGATATTCTCCGCCTGCTGGCCGTAATGCACGACGGCGCCCTGCTCCTCCAGCGTGTGTGTGAGCGAGGAAGGGGTCCTGTCGGAACCGGAAATGCGAAAGCCCTCCGACAGAAGGATCTCTGCCAGGCCGCTCATGCTGATACCGCCGATGCCGATGAAATATATATGAATAGGACTGTTGAAGTTGATCTGGTACATGGATATCTCCTTGGCAAATTTACATTTTTTATTAGTATTATACTCATTTGCCCAAAAAAAACCAATATGTTTTTGGAAAATGTAGTCCGGAAGCGTGATATGGGTTTTTTTGGACGGAACACATGGGGCCGGACATATAAAAAGGCGTGCCTGCGGATCAGGGAACCGACTTGGGGATAATTGATATCCGACAGGGAATAAAATAACAGAGAAGAAAGCGGCAGTATATAAATCCAACAAATACATTTTTTTTCAAAGAAGATAATTGTGCATTGTTAACATAATAGGCGAAATAACGGGAGAATAAATTCGTAAATAATATTCACTTTCAATTCAGAGTGTGATATAATTATGCAAAGCAAAAGAACCCGTTTGAAACAAGCTTGATCTGCGAAGCAAATTTATTATCAGGATATTGGGAAATTGCTTCGTTAATCCGAGTTCGAGAAGCGAAGCTCGTAAACGAGCTGTGCTCGTTTTTTTATAAAAACTAGGAAACAAGAGGTGATAACATGGTTAAGAAGGAAATGATTGCCATGCTCTTAGCAGGCGGTCAGGGAAGCAGATTGGGTGTGTTTACGTCGAAGGTTGCAAAACCTGCTGTAGCGTTCGGCGGCAAATACCGGATCATCGACTTTCCGCTCAGTAACTGTATCAATTCGGGTGTTGACACCGTGGGTGTGCTGACGCAGTATCAGCCGCTTCGTCTCAATACCCATATCGGGATCGGTATTCCCTGGGATCTTGACAGGAATATCGGCGGTGTGACGGTGCTTCCGCCTTATGAGAAGAGTGTCAACAGCGAATGGTATACAGGGACGGCGAATGCGATCTACCAGAACCTGGACTACATGGAGAGTTACAATCCGGAATATGTGCTGATCCTGTCGGGTGATCATATCTATAAGATGGACTATGAAGTGATGCTTGATTTCCATAAGCAGAACGGCGCGGAGGTGACGATCGCGGTCATGCCGGTGCCGATGGAAGAGGCGAAGCGCTTCGGGATCATGATCACGGATAATGACCGCAGGATCACGGATTTTGAAGAGAAGCCGGAGAACCCTCGCAGCAACCTCGCTTCCATGGGAATCTATATTTTCAACTGGAAGACATTGAAGGAAGCGCTGCTGACGAACGCTTCACAGCCGGGACTGGATTTCGGCAAGCATATCATTCCCTACTGCCATGAGAAGGGGGCGCCTCTTTACGCTTATGAGTTTAACGGATACTGGAAGGATGTCGGCACCTTAAGCTCCTACTGGGAAGCGAATATGGAACTGATCGATATCGTTCCGGAGTTCAACCTTTACGAGGAGTACTGGAAGATCTATACGAAGAGCGAGATATTGCCGCCGCAGTACCTGGGTTCCGACAGTATTGTGGAGCGTAGTATTATCGGGGAAGGTTCCGAGATATACGGCCAGGTATACAATTCCGTGATCGGCTGCGGCGTCACGGTGGGTGAGGGAACAGTCATCAGAGATTCCATCATCATGAATGAGACGCGGATCGGCAGTCACTGTGAATTACACAAGGCAATTGTCGCCGAGAATACAGTGATCGAAGATGATGTCAGGCTGGGTATCGGGGAGGAAGCAGAGAACGAGACGGATCCTCATATCTACAACAGCGGCATCGTGGCGGTCGGGGAGAAGAGCTTTATCCCGCAGGGCGTCACCGTCGGTAAGAATTCGGTCGTATTTGGCGTGACGAGTGCACAGGACTATGCGGAAGGCAGTCTTCCGAGTGGTAAAACTTTGATTAAGGCAGGTGATAAACAGTGAGAGCAATCGGAATAATCTTGGCAGGCGGCAACAATCACAGGATCAAGGAGCTGACCCAGAAGCGGGCGGTCTGTGCCATGCCCATCGCAGGAAGCTACCGGGGAATCGACTTTGCGCTGAGCAATATGACCAATTCCCACATCAATAAGGTTGCCGTGTTTACACAGTACAATGCGGGGAGCCTGAACGAACACTTAAGTTCCTCCAAGTGGTGGGATTTCGGTCGCAAGCAGGGTGGGCTGCGTGTTTTCACTCCGGCATTGACAGCAGAGAGTAATGCATGGTATCGTGGTACAGCAGATGCCATTGCACAGAACCTTTCTTTCCTGAAAAACAGCCATGAACCATACGTGGTAATATCTTCCGGTGACTGCGTTTACAAAATGGACTATAATAAGCTTCTGGAGTACCATATTGAGAAGAAGGCGGATATCACTGTTGTATGTAAGGATATGCCTGCGGACGTCAATGTGGACAGGTACGGATCGGTCAAGATGAACGAGGAGTGCCGCATAGAGGAATTCGAGGAGAAGCCGGTGGTGGCCAGGTCCAACACGATCTCCTGCGGTATCTATGTAGTCAGAAGACGGCAGCTGATTGAGATGATCGAAAGATGTGCAGAAGAAGACAGATACGATTTCGTGAAAGATATTCTGATCCGTTATAAGAATATGAAAAGTATCTACGGTTATAAGATCAAAGAATACTGGAGTAATATCGCTTCCGTGGATGATTACTTTAAGACGAACATGGATTTCCTTCATCCGGAGATCCGGAATTATTTCTTCAAGCAGTATCCGGATATTTATTCCAGGGTTGATGATCTGCCGCCTGCCAAGTATAATGTAGGAGCAAGCATCAAAAACAGCTTGATCTCCAGCGGATGTATCGTGAACGGTAAGGTAGAAGATTCTGTGATCTTTAAGAAAACTTACATCGGCAACAACTGCTATATCAAGAATTCCATCATTCTGAATGATGTCTATATTGGAGATAATACACACATTGAGAATTGTATCGTGGAGAGCAGGGGGACGATACGGGCCAATTCTTACCATAAAGGGGAAAATGGTATAGAAATTGTGGTAGAACATAATGACAGATTCGTAATTTAATGGTATGATGGAAAGGCGGTTGCGATTGAAAGATGTATTATATTGTGTAAGAGGCATGTGCGTAACTAATTAAATGTTTTATTACAAGCTACGTGGCTTGATGAGTATGACTTGTGTGGAAAAGCTTGTGAAAACCGGCAGGTTACTGTCCGGTATCATATGATAAGGAGGCTGAGCTTCATGAGAATTACTGATGTCCGCGTGCGTAAAATGACTCAAGACAGCAAGATGAAAGCAATCGTCTCAATTACCATAGACGATGAATTCGTAGTTCATGACATTAAAGTAATTGAAGGTGAGAAAGGTCTTTTCATTGCAATGCCCAGCAAGAAAGCCAACGACGGCGAGTACCGCGACATTGCACATCCGATCAACTCGGAGACCCGGGACAGAATACAGAGCATTATTCTGGACAGCTATGAAAAGGCGCTTTTGGAACCAAACGACGAGTAAACAAATGCATAGTGTGGATGTAATGAGAAAGGACGCGGGAACGCGTCCTTTTCTTTGCGTGTATTTATTGATAAATTAGCTAATATCTGATATACTGAAAATAGCTAAAGGAGGTGATTCCATGATCACTGCAACTGCAACAGAAATGCAGAATAATTTCGGGAGATATCTGAATCTTGTCATGTCCGGACAGGAAATCATCGTAACGAAAAATGGCCGGGAGGTAGGGCGCTTTATTCCAAAAGATGCTGCCGTATCATATCTGACGGATGCATTGACCGGCCTTTTGAAAGAGGATCATGACCTTGATGAGGCTCGGTCAGAGAGATTGAGGGAAAAGTATGACGTTGTTGATTGATGCAAATATTCTTTTGGATGTTCTTCAAAACCGGGAGCCGCATGTCCGGACTTCCACCGTTATCTGGAAACTATGTGAAACAGAGAAAGCAAGAGGCTGTGTTTCTGTTTTATCGTTTGCCAATTTGGTCTATGTTATGCGGAAGGAATTAGATGCAAAGAAAATTGAGGAGACTTTGAAGGCGCTGTCGTTGATCTTTGAATTTGCAGATTTCAATGTATCGGATCTTATCCGTGCTGCAGAGATGAAGTGGGATGATTTTGAGGATGCCGTCCAGAGTGCGACGGCAGAGCGTCTACACGCAGATTATATCATTACGCGAAATGTGAAAGATTTTGCCAGGAGCAGGGTAACGGCATTTACGCCGTCCGAGCTGCTCGCACGGATTTAAATTGCCGGCCGGGATTTGTTCCGGCTTTTTTCTTTTTCCGGGTGTTAATATGCTGGACTGTTCCATGAGCTGTTGTTGAATGACAGGAGCTGTATGACGGAAGAATTTCGCATACGATTCTGCGGGGAATTCATGCATTGACTGATACTAACACACATAGTACAATAATGTAAGATATAGTCATACAGGAAACGCTGGTATGAGCATAGGATCTGTAAGGCAGGATGAAAGACGAAAGGAAGGGTGTAGAGAATGAACGGAAAGTATAGTTTGACGAAATCAGAAGAAGAGATCATGGAATTACTGTGGGAGAAAGACAGAAAGATGTCGTCCAAGGAGATCCTGGATTATTTCAACGAACACTGTGATAAGGACTGGAAGAAGCAGACGTTGAATACTTTTCTGGCCAAACTGCTGCAGGCCGGGTTTATTGACAGGATCTCAAAAGACAGAAAATATCTGTATGTGCCCCTTGTCACAAGAATGGAATATAAGCAGAAAGGAGCGGAGCAGTTTATCAGGGATTCCTACAGCGGCTCATTCATGAACTTTGTAAGTGCTTTGTCCGGCGGGGAGATGATCAGCACGGAAGAAGCGGAAGAGATCAGGAAACTGTTGGAGGAGAACAGGTTATGAAACTGCTGGGATCGATGACGTGCGCGGGCAGCATGGTGGTATTTCTTTATCTCATTTTCATGGCGGCTTTGAAAAAGTCTTTCGGTGCGAAGCATAGATACCGGATCCTGATTATGGCTTTGCTTTTTTATATGGTGCCGGTCCAGGTGGGACATTATATGGATATAGCACAGGATATCGTACAGAAGCGCACGCAGGAGAGCATTCTGTTTATAGATCAGGAAGGTAATCGAGTGTATGATATGGCCCAGAATTTCATTGAAGTGACGTGGGAAGGGAAAATCTATTTTCCTTTTATGGCGGCAAAAATCACATTGTTTATCGTGTGGAGCATCGTAGCCGTTACGATCATATTTTTCAAACTGTCCGGTTACGGCAAAGAAAGAAGAATGCTCTTTGAGGCCAGTGAGGATATTACGGTTAAGGAGACGCTGGCAGCGCTGGAAGCGGCAAGAACCGGATTAGGGATCAGAAGAAACATAAGGTACAGATGGGATCCGGGTCTGAAGGTGCCGTTGTCCATCGGGGTTATACGACCAATCCTGTTGCTGCCAAAGCAGAGATATTCGGATGAGGAAGGCAGGTTCATCTATGAGCACGAGCTGCTGCATATCAAAAATTATGACACGCTCTTTAAACTGTTGGGAGTGCTGGTGACCGGGTTAAACTGGTATAATCCGTTGGTTTACTGGCTGGTCCGTGAATTGGGTAAGGTGAGTGAAAGTGTCTGCGATGAACAGATCGCGTTGAATTGCGGAGAAGAGCAGAGGAAGATGTATGCTCAATTAATTCTGCAAATGGTCACGGTAGAGAGTGGAAAGGGTTTTAAGTATACTGCGCCTTTTGGCAGCAGTAAGGAAAATGTTAAGGAAAGGATATCATTAATGATGAAGACAAGGAAATTGAAAGCAGGAATGAGGGTATTGGCGGTATGCTTCACGGCGTTGACCGGTCTGGCGGGTTCGATTCCGGTATTGGCGTATGAGAAGCCGGTTATAGTATTGGATCAAAGCGGAGAGAACATTAAGCATGGTACGCGATGGGAGGAGATTTTTGTAGAGGAAGGGTTCAAGGGAAGTGAGGAAGAGATGAACAGTCTGTTTGTGGATGTAGATGCAGCGGATCTAAAAGAGCTTCCGGCTGAAAGTTACTTCCAGGATATGCAGGGGAATATATACATCGGCGAGGGACGGCAGGAGCAGAGGGCGTGCAGCCATACATATGTGAATGGGACACAACAAGAACATGAGAAGAGCGGAGATAGATGTATTGTATATGGTTATAATGCGAGAAGGTGCAGCAAATGTGGAAATGTGATAAATGATATTTTGGAATATCAATTATGTTATAGGAAATGTCCTCATTAAAAATTCTTACATTAATAGTTGACAAAGGAGCGTGTACTACTTATAATAGTACTATACTAACTAAGATGGTAAAATCACAAAGATAATATAAATGACCATAGGAAGAACGCTGGAATTTTATTCAGTAAATTTCCCATCGGATATCAGAGGAAGGAAAAGGAATAAAATCGTTATTGGGATTATTATATTGTCAGTAATAAGTGTATGTATGTTGTTTGTATTTTACATTAAAAATGAAATACATGCCTGTTGTCAGCAATGATATGAACGACAAAAAGAAAATGCATATTTGTTTTTTTTAATACCGTACTTGATGCACAAAAAATAGAAACTATTACTATAGGGGATATGACATATATAAAATCAAAAGAAGGAGAGAGAAAATGAAGAAAATAATTTCCACGACAATAACTATTTGTGTAGCTTGTGTTTTAATAGTTTTTGTTGCGATAAACGTTTGCATACCAGTATATGCTCGGACAATTCCCTTTTTTGGAAGTGCATTTGCATTTGTTCAGGATAAACTGGATTTTGCAGGGTTATATTCAAATTATGCATTTGAAATAGGGGATACTGCTGTGGATAATGGAATTACAGTAATGTTGTCGGAAATTTACTGTGATGGAACAAGTTTATATGCAGGATTTGTGGTTGAAAGTGAAAAATCTTTTTCTGAAATATCTCCTGATGATTATAGGAATGGGCAATTATACTATGAAGGTGCTGCCTATATATCAGGTGAATCTGAACGAAAGAAATTGAGTGATTTCGGAATTGCGGGTTTAGAGGGACAATTTTACGATGAATATACCTTTGTGGGTATTGAAATGTTTTCATTAGATGGTTTAGCTTTTCCGAGTGAGTTTAAATTTGAAATGGAGATAGATTCGATTGGAATAGAGCCTGATGAAATAAATGCTAAAACTACTAATGGTAAATGGATATTTTCGGTATTGACAAAGTCAAATACAGATGATGTAGTGACATATGAGATAAATGAGGAAGTAAATGGTCATACAATTGATAGGATTGTCGTTACTCCTGTTATGATTACAGTTTATACATCTTATCCGGATTTGTATTCTGGAACTACAAGGTATTCGGTGAAAGTGTTTAGTGACTTTTCACCTGATGAAAATATTTTAATTCAGGGCAGGTATGGTTCGACGTCTGGAATTACTCAAATTCCACGAAATCGTGTAGGCAATGTCATCTCTATATATATACTTGATAATGATCAGTTGTGTAAAACAGGAAAAGAAAGGGGGTCAAGGGATGAAATAGAAGAACACGCAATATTAGGGATAGAGAAAGCTATTGAATAGATTATAAAGAATTAATAATTTACAGATTTGGATACAAGCAAAGATTATTATTTAGCTTTTTCAAAACCCCTTTCAAGTTCTGCGACAATAACTGGTTCAGGGCGTATTGAATATATTAAATAGAAAAAATAAGCTTATTGTAAGGTTAATAGCCGGTCATGACAAAATCACTTTGCCATGACCGGCTTATATTTATGAATAATTTTATAAAAGATAGAACAGTAAATAGATTGCCTGCACGTGAGGAGGGGGAACAGGAATGAAAAGGATTTTATCGGTCTTTATAAATCGCAATAATGCCGTGCGGATTATAGTAACGGCATTGTTTGCGGCATCTTCCGAGCCGCTGATCGCATGGAGTATGGCCGGACTTTCGGGCGCATTTCTGGACAACGAATTGAGCTATGAGGCGTTGTTCAGAAATGTAATCGGTCTGACAGCGGTGCTGTTGTTATATTGCCACTGGATGAGTTTTCTGATCATCCTTATTTTTTTGCTGCCTTTGACTGTTAACAATCTGCTGATGCCGCAGCAGGTTTATATTTTCGACGATACAATCAGGTGTAATCTTGATCAGAAGGGAACCTGTACGGATGAAGAGCTGCCTGCGATAATCAGCAAAGTAAAGCTCGACAGGTTTTTCGCTGCAAACGGGTATACGCTGGATACACAGATCAGCAATGAAACCCTGCAGGTTTCCGGAGGTGAAAAGGCCCGGATCGGTCTGGCCAGAAGTTTGACGCTTCATAAGAGTATTGTCATATCGCACATAATTCATCGCCCGGCTACCAGGACAGATATGACGCGGTTGTGCGGCTTGCGATCCGAAATGAGGAGACTTCTCCTGCCGTCCGGTGAGCGAAGCCTTTGCTGCCTTAAATTTCTTTCTGCCGGCCGGCTCTTCTTTCTTATGCAGAGGAAACGTTCATGGAAATTTTATGTGAGGTACGTTGTAATAAACAGCGGCTTCGTGATATAATTTAGGCATACAAAGGAGCACATATGAAGGCAGCAAAGATACAATGGCACCCGGGCTTTGTGGCGGCGATGAACCTGGAGTTTGCGAAGAACAGGCAGTGTGTTATTTCCAACGCAGATCATTGTTACAAGGGAACTGGATGATATATCCCATATCTGGCTTGGATCTCTGTCGGAACGGATGGAGAAGGAGAAGATGGTCAGATTGATAGAAAGCACTGAGAAACTGACGGGAAAAGCGGAAAAAGAGTTCGCGGATTCGGTTTTGGAAGTAAGCATTGGAGCAAACGTGCAGGTCATAGAAGAATTGATGGGAGATGGTAGAATGTGTCAGGCATTGCTGGAAATTATGGAGCCGCACCTGCAGCGCAGGGAAAAAGAGGGATTGGAAGAAGGTATCAAAGAAGGCATTAAACGGGGGATCAACGGCGCGATAGATACTTTGAGAGCTTTTGGTCATGGAGATCCGGAAATAAAGAATGCGATCATGCAAAGGTATGTCCTTTCGGAAGAAGAGGCGGAAGCGTATTTAAACGGAAAGGTATGAAAAGACAAACTGACTGAAAGCGGACTGAAACGCATAGGGCAGCATGCATAAGCCAGGAATCAGAAAACAGGTTCCTGGTGTTATTTTTTGCTTTCAAAAAACAGAGAACTATTTTACAGCAAGATGTGGTATATTGTTATCAGGGAAGCAAAAGGCGTTTGATTCGGTTTTTCAGAAAAGAGGTATAAGATGGAAGGAAAACTTAAGCTGCCCATGGGTATAGAAGATTTTGAAGAAATACGCACAATGGGGTATTACTATGCCGATAAAACGGGGCTTATCAGGACGCTTCTGGATAATCTCGGGAAAGTGAACCTGTTTACGAGGCCAAGGCGTTTTGGGAAAACTCTGAATATGAGTATGCTAAAGTGTTTCTTTGAAACCGGCAGTGACCGTACCATCTTTGATGGTCTGGAAATTGCCGGTGATACGGAACTCTGCGACAGATACTTTGGAAAATTTCCTGTTATCTCGCTGAGCTTAAAAAGTGCGGAGGGGAGAACTTTTGATAAAACAAGGAAAAAATTACAATCTATCATAGGAAATGAAGCGGTCAGATTTTCATTTCTTTTAGATAGTGACAGATTGAATGATACGGAGCGGCAGCAGTACGCAAAACTGATAGAGCTGGATGACGTGGGAGAGTTTGCGATGGCTGGCGAGATGCTGGAAAACAGTCTGCTGATGTTATCCCGCTTTTTGCAAAAACATTATGGTCAAAAGACGATCATTTTGATTGATGAGTATGATGTTCCGCTGGATAAGGCTTACCAGTCAGGTTACTATGATACTATGGTAGATTATATCAGAACGTTGTTTGGTCAGGCACTGAAAACGAACAGCAGTCTGTATTTTGCAGTTCTTACCGGGTGTCTTAGAATATCAAAGGAAAGTATATTTACCGGATTGAATAACTTTAATGTGTATACAGTAAAAGATGTGCAGTATAATGAATATTTCGGTTTTACGGATGCCGATGTGAGAAATATGCTTGCCTGTTATGGATTTACGGATAAATATGATATCGTAAAGGAGTGGTATGACGGGTATCGGTTTGGAAGTCTTGGTATTTACTGCCCATGGGATGTGGTAAGCTACTGCCATGCCTTGAAGATGAATCCTTTTGCCGTGCCGCAGAATTATTGGGTAAATACAAGCAGCAATAATATTGTCAGGAGATTTATTGAGAAAGCAAAAACTTCTACCAGGAATGAAATCGAGCAGCTGCTCAACGGAGGCAGTGTCAAAAAGAAGATCCGGCAGGAATTGACCTACAAGGATTGGGACTCTAAAATGGACAATCTATGGAGTTTTTTGTTTACAACGGGGTATTTGACACAGCAGGGGGAAGATGAGAATGGACTGACAGAACTCATTATTCCAAACCGGGAGATACATTGGATCTATGCGGAGCAGATTCGGGACTGGTTTGAAGAGGAAACCTTAAAAGACAGTCAGAAGCTGGCAGATTTTTGCAGTGCCTTTGTGGAAAACGATGCAGCGGCCATCGAGAAAGGCTTTAATGCATACCTGCGGAAAATCATCAGTATTCGTGATACAAATACGAAAAAAGAAATGAAAGAAAATTTTTATCATGGCATTCTGCTTGGACTGCTGGGAAGTATGGATGGCTGGGATGTCAGATCGAATGCAGAGTCGGGTGAGGGATACAGCGATATCAGCATTGAGGTAGAGGCCAGGGAAATCGGAATCATTATAGAACTGAAGTATGCTGAAAACGCGACATTTGATGAGAGCTGCAGGAGCGCACTGCAGCAGATCAAAGACAGGAATTATGCAGAGACATTGCTTGACGATGGAATGAGAACGATCCATAGCTATGGGATTGCGTGTTACAAAAAGCGTTGCAGGGTTCTTTCGGATTGACACAGAAGGAAGAGGTATTTTGCTTAATATCTTGCTGTTATAACTGTCTTGCCGCAGCATAAGACGGATGCCATCTTTCGGGTGTTCAATACTGACCGCTATGATGACCGGGATGTGGTTTTAACAAACCTTTTGGAAAGTTATGACAGACTCATGGCATTTGGGAAAAAGCATTTGAATGACACTTTTCACTTGGATGGTATTCAGAGAGTAAGCGCAAGGGATAATATCCTACGTGAGATTGTTTCTAATCTTTTGGCGCATCGAGATTTTTCCAATGCTTATGTAGCGAAATTGATCATTGAGAAAAACTGTATTTATACGGAAAATGCAAACCTTTCCCATGGGCACGGGGTTCTGAACCTTGCTACTTTTGAACCGTTTTCTAAGAATCCGCCAATATCAAAGGTTTTTCGAGAAATCGGTTTGGCGGACGAACTTGGCTCTGGCATGCGAAATACCTATAAATATACTAAGATGTATTCTGGTGGAGAGCCGCAGTTTATTGAGGGTGATGTATTTCGTATCACGATTCCGCTTTCGGAAGCTGCGTCTGTTACGGTTGGACCTGAACTGTCTGATGTCATAAATGGAACAAGAAATGAAACAAGAAATGGAACAAGAAATGAAACAAAAAATGGAACAAGAAAGCTTTCCAAAACGGAGGAAAACATTCTGGCAGAAATACGAAAAAATCCGTATGTCACTAAGAGAGAGATATGTGAGCTGCTTGGAGTTGGGAAGAGTACTGTAGCCCGTGCGACAAAGAAGTTAAAAGACCATGGAATCATTGTGCGGGTTGGATCGACTAAAGCGGGTTACTGGAAATATTGAGCAGGGAGGCAGCGGCATTTTGTTTGACAGGATGAGAGCATTATTTCATAAAAATACAGAATCGCAGGAGGGCAGCATGTATATTATCGCAGGCTTGGGGAATCCGGACAGGAAATATCAGAATACGAGGCACAATATCGGATTTGAAGTGATAGATGCGATCGCCGGGAAGAATCAGATCACGGTAGGTGAGCGCAGGCATAAGGCCATCATCGGCAAGGGGTATGTGGGCGGCCGGAAAGTTGTGCTGGTCAAGCCCCAGACTTACATGAATTTGAGTGGTGAAAGCATAAGACAGGTCATAGACTTTTATAAGGTGGATGAGAAGAGTGAGCTGATCGTGATCGCGGACGATGTCAGCCTGGAGCCGGGGCAGATCCGTATTCGCAAGAAAGGGAGCGCCGGCGGCCATAACGGACTTAAGAATATCATTCTGCACTTGGGGCATGATGAGTTCTGTCGGGTGAAAATGGGTGTGGGCGAGAAACCTGACGGATATGATCTGGCGGACTATGTGCTGGGGCATTTTTCGGACAAAGAGCGGGAGATCATGGATGAGAGCATCACGCGGGCGGCGGAGGCCGTGGAAGTGATGATCGCGGAGGGGCCGGATGCGGCCATGAATCAGTTTAATAAGAAGAATCGTTGACGGCAATCAGAAAGAAGGATATTGATTAAGCGGAGGTAAGATGTGAGGGCTTTACTGGCTCCCCTGGAAGAACTGGGAGAATATGAAGAGATCAAGAAAATGCTTGTGAGTAAGCAGGCCTGCGTGGCGCTCAGCGGGTGTGTGGATTCTCAGAAGCTGCATATGGTCTATGGGATTGGCGATGGTTTTCGGAATAAGATCATCGTTACTTTTAATGATTTGCGGGCAAAGGAGCTGTACGAGGACTATAAATTTTATGACAGGAATGTGATGCTGTATCCGGCCAAGGATCTGATCTTTTTTCAGGCGGATATCCACGGCAACCAGCTGACGATGGAGCGGATCCGCTGTCTGCGCAGGCTGATGGAAGGCCGGCCGACGACGGTGATCACCACCTATGATGCGCTGATGGCGCCGCAGATCCCGATGGAATCCTGGCGGCAGCATGTGATCCGCATTGACAGGCAGAGTGTTCTGGCGGAGGAAGAGCTGGCCACGCAGCTTGTAGAACTGGGTTATGAGAAAAATTATCAGGTGGAGGCGCCGGGACAGTTCAGCATCCGGGGCGGTATCGTTGATATCTTCGATCTGACGGAGGAGAACCCTTATCGGATCGAGCTGTGGGGAGAGGATGTGGAGTCCATCCGCAGCTTTGATATTTTAAGCCAGCGTTCCATTGAGAAGCTGGAATCGGTCACCATCTTTCCGGCCACGGAGCTGATCCTGACGGATGAGGAACTGCGAAGCGGCCTGAAAAAGATCGAGACGGAGTGCAGGGCTCACGCCGACCGCCTCAGAAAAGAGATGAAGACGGAGGAGGCCCACCGGATCGAGACGCAGATCAGGGAGCTGGAGGAACAGCTGCTGGAGCTGGGATTGTCCCGGGGCGCGGTGAATCTGGAAAGCTATGTGCACTATTTTTATCCGGCGCTGTCTGATTTCCTGGACTGTATCGACAATTTTTCCGCAGGAATGGCGGGGCGGGGCGGCAGCTGTGTGTTTGTGGAGGAACCGCTGCGGGTAAAGGAACATGCTGCGGCGGTGGAGCTGGAGTTTCGGGAGAGCATGATGCATCGTCTGGAAAAGGGCTATATCCTGCCCGGACAGATGAACATCCTGTACAGCGCGGAGGAGACGGCGGCCAGGATCGCCAGAGGCCGGGTGGTGACGCTTTCCATGATGGACGGAAAAAACCCGTTGTTCAAGGCGGACCGGAAATTTGATATCCAGACAAGAAGTCTGTCTTCCTATAATAACAGTTTTGAGGCGTTGGTGAGAGATCTGGCCGGTTATAAGAAAAAGGGTTACCGCATCCTGCTGCTTTCCGGTTCCAGAACCCGGGCGAAGCGGCTGGCGGAGGATCTGCGGGAGCAGGAGATCAGCGCCTTTTACACGGAGGATCCCATGCGGGAGGTGCAGCCCGGGGAAGTGATGACTTACTACGGCCGGGTGCTGAAAGGGTTTGAGTATCCGTTGTTGAAGTTTATCGTGATCTCGGAGAGCGATATCTTCGGCGCGGAGAAGAAGAAAAAGAAGAAGAAAAAAGTCTACCAGGGCCAGAAGATCAATGATTTCAATGAGCTGCGGGTAGGGGATTACGTGGTGCATGAGAGCCACGGCCTCGGCGTCTATCAGGGGATAGAGAAGGTGGAGGTCGATAAGATCGTCAAGGATTATATGAAGATATCCTACCGGGACGGCGGCATCCTCTATGTGCTGGCCACGGGGCTTGACGTGATCCAGAAATATGCTTCCGCGGAGGCGGGAACGAAGCCGAAGTTAAATAAGCTGGGCACCCAGGAATGGAACAAGACCAAGTCGAAGGTGCGCAGCGCGGTGGACGAGATCGCACAGGATCTGGTGGAGCTGTATGCGACAAGGCAGCAGAGCGAGGGCTTCCAGTACGGCAAAGATACGGTCTGGCAGCGGGAATTTGAAGAGATGTTCCCCTTCGAGGAGACGGAGGACCAGATCAGCGCGATCATGGCCACCAAGGAGGATATGGAGAGCAGCAGGATCATGGATCGTCTGATCTGCGGTGATGTGGGGTACGGCAAGACGGAGATCGCCATCCGGGCGGCCTTCAAGGCGGTGCAGGAGAACAAGCAGGTAGTCTATCTGGTGCCCACGACCATTCTGGCGCAGCAGCATTATAATACGTTTGTGCAGCGGATGAAAGATTTTCCGGTGCGGATCGATCTGCTCTCCCGGTTCCGCACGGCGGCAGAGCAGAAGAAGACGATCACGGATTTGAAGAAGGGCATGGTGGATATCGTCATTGGTACGCACCGGGTGCTGTCCGCAGATGTGGAGTACAAGGATCTGGGGCTTTTGATCATCGACGAGGAGCAGCGCTTCGGGGTAGCCCACAAGGAAAAGATCAAGAAGTTAAAGGAAAATGTGGACGTGCTGACGTTAACTGCTACGCCGATTCCGCGGACGCTGGCCATCATTTTATACGGGGATCTGGACATTTCCGTGATCAGCGAGCTTCCCAAAAACAGGCTTCCCATCAAAAACTGCGTAGTAGGGACTGCCTTTAGGAAAAAGGCCTATGAATTTATTGCCAAAGAAGTGCATGGGGGAAACCAGGCGTATGTAATCTGCCCTATGGTAGATGCCGGGGAGGAAGGCACACAGGAGCTGGAAAACGTGACTGATTATGGGCAAAGGCTCCGTTCCTGCCTGCCGGAGGATATCCACGTGGAGATTCTCCATGGAAAAATGAAACCCGCTGACAAAAAAAGGGTGATGGATGCCTTTGCCGCCGGGGATGTCCATGTGCTGGTGGCCACCACTGTGATTGAGGTTGGGATCAATGTGCCTGCCGCAACAGTAATGATGATTGAAAATGCAGAGCGTTTCGGCCTTGCCCAGCTCCACCAGCTCAGGGGACGGATTGGCAGGGGGAATCAACAGTCCTACTGCATCTTTATTAACGGCTCCGGGAAGGAATCCTCCATGGAACGGCTGCAGGTCCTGAACAAGTCCAACGATGGCTTTTCCATTGCGGAAGAAGATTTAAAGCTGCGTGGCCCCGGGGACCTGTTCGGTTTTCGCCAAAGCGGCGCAATGGAATTCAGAATCGCCGATATTTACCAGGACTCGGACATGCTAAAGAAAATAAGCGTTACCGTTGACAGGCTTTTAGCAAAAGACAAAGAGCTGTCCCAGGCTGGCCACGCGATGCTTAAACGGTATCTGGAGGAAAATGCCGGAAATTTTATTGACTTTAGAACAATCTGACAG
>OFFW01000387.1_pt1 | contig 32712 bp, 29 predicted proteins | sample 1521501 | NCBI WGS metagenome assembly OFFW01 (sample SAMEA3504107, study PRJEB24116) | mouse gut metagenome | biome: mouse gut; feature: mouse-associated habitat; material: faeces | place: Denmark | collected 2011
GGGATTTTTTGTTGGGGCGTCATAAAGACACTTCTCAGGGCAAACCATCCGTTGGCCGTCATAACCCACAAGGCATTTCGGGTTAAGAATACAGGAACAATATGTATAATTTTCAAGTTATGGATACATCGGATATTAGTATTGGACTATATCAGGCGGTTCGTATAGTATTTAATCAGAAATTAACGGGAAATATAAAAAGTGTCCACAGATATAGGGCGCAAAAGAAAAAAGTATCTAAAAAGAGGGAGGAAAACAAAGGAAAAAAAGGAATATTTATGAAAAATATTGTGAGAAAGGAAAGAAAGAGGAATGGTTAGATACATAGTAAAAAGAGTATTGATGATGATTCCTGTATTGTTGGGCGTAACGCTTTTAATTTTTACACTGCTGTATTTTGCAGACGGAGACCCGGCACGCAACCTGATGGGAGCTGACGCCACGGAGGAAGAAATACAGGAGCTCAGAGCGGAATGGGGACTGGACGACCCTTATCTTGTGCGGTATGGCAGATATTTGAAGCAACTGCTGATAGACCGTGATTTAGGAACTTCTTATGTGACAAAACAAAATATTTCAACAGAAATTATATCGAGATTTAAAGTGACATTTCTGGTTGCAATTGAAAGCACGGTGCTGGCGCTGCTGTTTGGAACAGTTCTTGGAATTATAGCCGCCACTCATCAGAATACCTGGATGGATAACTCTTCAATGGTGGCCGCGCTGGTGGGAGCGTCCATGCCGGGCTTCTGGATTGGTCTTGTACTTTCCATTGTTTTTGCGTTAAAGCTCAGGCTGCTTCCGGCCAGTGGGTGGGGAACCTTCGCACAGACGATTCTGCCGTCTCTGTCGCTTGCGATTACCAGTGCCGGAACCCTTGCCAGACAGACCCGCTCAAGTATGCTGGAGGTAATTCGGCAGGATTATATTGTAACTGCCAAGGCAAAGGGAGTATCCCGGTTCAAAGTGGTCTATGTACATGCGCTGCGCAATGCTCTGATTCCCATAGTTACCTCGGCGGGAATGCAGCTTAGCTGGCTGATTGGAGGCGCGGTTGTGACGGAAACGGTGTTTTCCATTCCGGGGCTTGGCATGTATATGGTGACTGCTATTAACCAGAGGGATTATCCGGTAATTCAGGGAAGCGTGCTTTATATGGCATTTGCATTCAGTATCGTAATGCTTTTGGTGGATATCCTGTATGCCTTTATTGACCCCAGAATTAAAGCAAAATATAAAAATGCAAAAAAGGCGTAGAAAGGAGGCGTGAAATGAAGGAAAGAAATGACAGAAACAACAGTTCCGGCAAGGAAAGCATGTTTTTGACGACGATGAGCAGACTTGCAAAAAATAAACTGGCAGTAGCCGGCCTGATTGTCATTGTGACTATGATTCTGATGGCGGTATTTGCGCCTTTGATTGCGCCTTACGGCTATGAAGAGCAGGATTTGTACAATACGCTGAAAGGCCCCAGCGCAGAGCACTGGTTCGGAACGGACGATTTGGGAAGAGATATTTTCAGCCGTATCATATACGGAGGAAGAAATTCCCTGTCTATCGGGCTTGTATCCGTATTCTTTTCGGCAATCATCGGCATAGCGCTGGGTTCGGCGTCGGGATACTACGGTGGAAAGGTTGATATGATTATCATGCGGCTTCTGGACGTGCTTCAGGCCATGCCTGCCATTTTGCTGGCAATTGCAATATCGGCCACGCTGGGGCCAGGTTTTATCAATTGTATAATTGCGCTTTGCATTTCCCAGATTCCGGGTTTTGCAAGGATGTCCAGAGCCTCCTGCCTGAATGTTCAGGGAATGGAGTATATAGAGGCGGCAACATCAATTAATGCGCGGGATTTCCGTATTATTTTCCGCCATGTTCTGCCTAATGCCATATCCCCTATTTTTGTGCAGGCAACCATGAGCGTGGCCACGGCAATTCTTACGTCGGCGAGTCTGAGCTTTATCGGGCTTGGCGTTCAGCCGCCTCAGGCGGAGTGGGGCGCGATGCTCTCAGCGGGAAGAAATTATATCAGAGGTTATTCCCATATCGTAATGTTTCCGGGGCTTACCATTGTGCTTGCGGTATTGTCTTTGAATATGCTGGGAGACGGACTGCGGGACGCCTTAGACCCCAGATTAAAGAATTAGAGGAGGGGCCAGATGGAAAATAATTATAAGGAAAAAGAACCTTTAATCACAGTCAGGGATTTGGAGGTTCAGTATACCTCGGGAAAAGAAGTTGTACAGGCGGTAAACCATGTATCCTTTCAGATTATGGAAAGTGAAACGCTTGGACTGGTGGGCGAGACGGGAGCCGGAAAAACAACAATTGCTAAGGCAATCATGTCAATTCTTCCCGACCCTCCCGCAAAGGTAAAAAAGGGAGAAATCCTTTTTGAGGGCCAGGATATTTTAAGAATGCATGAAAACGAAGTGAGGAAAATCAGAGGGAAAAGAATTTCCATGATTTTTCAGGACCCCATGACAGCGCTGAACCCTGTTTTTGTAGTGGGAGACCAGATTGCGGAGGTAATCAGAACCCATGAAAAGATTTCCAAAAAGGAAGCGGCTGGGAAAGCAATAGAAATGCTGGAGATGGTCGGGATTCCGGGAGAACGATACGGGGAATATCCGCACCAGTTTTCCGGCGGCATGAAGCAGAGAGTGGTAATCGCCATGGCGCTTGCGTGCAATCCGAAGCTTTTGATTGCAGACGAACCTACTACGGCGCTTGATGTTACAATTCAGGCTCAGGTGCTGGAAATGATGCAGGGACTGAAAGAAAAATATCAGACAGCTATGATTATGATTACCCATGACCTTGGCATCGTGGCGGATGTGTGCGATAAGGTTGCCATCGTATATGCGGGAGAAATTGTGGAAATCGGAACAAGGGAACATATTTTTGACGATGCAAGGCATCCGTATACGGTAGGACTGTTTAATGCACTGCCAAGCCTTGCGGAGGACCAGGACAGATTAAAGCCTATTGAGGGGCTGATGCCGAATCCGGCCGATTTGCCAAAGGGCTGTAAATTCCATCCGAGATGTCCCTATGCCACAAAGGAATGTGAAAAGCGGATACCTGAACTGACAGAGGTCGCGCCCGGACATTTTTCAAGATGCTGCAGAAAGGAGAAAGGCTGATATGAGTCAGATATTAGAGGTAAAGAATCTAAAAAAATATTTCAAAACGCCTCGCGGGATGCTTCATGCCGTGGATGATGTCAGCTTTTCCATTGAGCAGGGAAAGACAGTCGGAGTGGTGGGAGAATCCGGCTGCGGAAAATCCACCTTAGGAAGAACGTTAATTCATCTTCTGGAAAGCACGGACGGCAAAATATTTTTTCATGGGGAGGATATCACCCATGCCGATAAGAAAAAGCTGCGGGAACTGCGTGAAAACATGCAGATAATTTTTCAGGACCCGTTTTCATCGCTGAATCCCCGTATGACGGCCTTTGAGACAGTTAAAGAACCCCTTACCCTGGCAGGAAAATGGTCGAAGGAGGAGATTGGGCAGAGGGCGGAGGCCATTATGGAGACAGTGGGCCTGGACGCGCGGCTTCGTAATTCCTATCCCCACGAGCTGGATGGGGGAAGAAGGCAGAGAATCGGAATTGCCAGAGCGCTTGCGCTTAACCCGGAATTTGTGGTGTGCGACGAGCCGGTATCGGCGCTGGACGTTTCCATTCAGGCGCAGATTTTGAACCTGATGCAGGATTTGCAGGAGCAAAGAGGACTGACATATGTATTTATCACCCATGATTTGTCGGTTGTCCGCCATATTTCGGACGAAATCTGCGTGATGTACCTGGGGCAGATGGTGGAAAAGTCTCCGGCAAAAGAGCTGTTTAAAAAGCCCATGCATCCCTACACAAAGGCTTTGCTGTCGGCAATTCCCATACCGGATATTCATGTGAAGAAGGAGAGGATTCTGCTGACAGGCGAAGTTACCTCTCCCATAGAGCCAAAGCCCGGATGCCGGTTTGCGGCCAGATGTCCCTATGCCTCAGAAGCGTGCAGAGAGCCTCAGAAGCTTTCGGAAATCAGTAAAGGACATTTTGTTTCCTGTGTAAGGGTGAATGAAATCAATGAATAGAAGAAATACAGAAAATAAAAATGAAAAAGGAGAAGAAAGAATGAAAAAAAGATGGAAAAAGGCAGCAACAGTTATGATGACGGCAGTAATGACAATAGCTATGCTATTTACTGCGGCAGGATGCGGCGGACAGGATGAGGGAAGCGGAAAAACAGCCGCCGGTAAGGATGCCGGGGCAGGTTCGGAAACCACAGGCGAAGAAGCGCAGGGAATGTCTACCGTTTATGTGCAGGTAGCCAGTGAACCGGGGAATTATCAGCCCTCCACAAGAAATTCAGGTTCCACACAGGTATTTTTGCTTAATGTATATGAGAGTCTGTTTGAGAGAGCTTACAGCGGGGAATATGAACCGCTTCTGGCAGAAAGCTATGAATGGACAGACGATACGCATATGACGATTAAGCTGCACGATAACATTGTGACGCACGCCGGGGACCCGGTGAAAGCACAGGACGTGCTCTGGAGCATACAGTGGGCGGCGGAATCCGCAGAGTACAGCCGCCATACTACCAATATCGACTTTGAAAACACAAAAGTGATAGATGATTTAACGTTGGAGATTGTCATTTTTGAGCCTAATGTGTTTTTCTTAAACGACCTTGACCGCATTCAGATTACGGCTAAGAAAACGTTTGATGAGAGTCCGGACAACTTAATCAGCATTGCCAATGGGACAGGCCCCTATAAGATGGTAAGCCACACGGAAGGCGTGGACGTTGTTCTGGAGAAGTTTGACGGTTACTGGGATAAGGATAATACAGAACGAGACAGACAGTTACAGAATTTTGACAGAATTGTATTCAAGTTTATCCCGGAAGCGGCTCAGAGGACGATTGAGCTGGAAAGCGGCGGCGTGGATATCCTTTATGATACGCCCACAAACGATTTGGAAAATTTGTATAACAGCGATGAATTTGACGTATTTGAATATGTAACGGCGCAGACAGTCACCATGTATTTTAACAGCTCAGACAATTCTGCCTGCAATAATCAGACCCTGCGTCAGGCAATACGCAGCGCTATAGACAATCAGGCTATCGTAGCAGCGGTGTACGGCGGCAATGCGCGCGCGGCGACATCTATTGTGTCTCCCGATAACAAGGAATGGAGCGACGATATACAGAACCTGTATCCCTATGACCCGGAAAAAGCAAAGCAGTTATTAACGGATGCCGGTTATGGCGAGGGCGAACTGACCCTGAAGCTGGCAACGGACGATTCCAACGAAAGGAAGGCCATTGCGGAAATTATTCAGGCACAACTGGGACAAATCGGAATCACCGTTGATATCAATACTTACGACGCCGGAAGTTTCAACTCCCTCTGGGGCGACAATCAGTCCTAGGATATGCAGATTAATCAGTTTTCCGCACTTGGAAGCGTGCTCTTTTACTTTAATAATCAGGTTAACCGCGCAAAGAACGTACGGGGATTCTGGGAGGATGACGCGTTTCAGGAACTGCTGATTCCCACAATCAGAGACGGAAATGAAGAAAATGTCAAAACGCTTGTGGGCATGTTTGAGGAAGCAAGTCCGGTATGCCCTCTGGTCAATAGAACCGTATATTACACTTTACGAAAAGGACTTTCAGACTACAGAACGAAAAAGGACTCGAACTTAATAGTAAACGACCTGACCGTAACGGATAAGGCATCCTGGTTATATGACTGACGGTAGGAAATCTTCATATAAATTGGATTTCAGGGCAGCGCTGACATAATCAAGGAAAGCCTGTTCCGCCGGAGAAAGAATAAAATTCTGCGGCCAGTACAGGAGAATGTTACTGAAATTATCAAATCCCGTGAGGGGAATGACAGAAATATTTTCCTGACTGGCCAGCAGAGGATACCATCCTGTTGGGAAAAATCCGAGCGCCGAACCGTTGCAGACATAACGGTATTTATAAAAAGCATTGTTCGTTGAAAAAATGCATTTGGGTACAAAGCCGCTTTCTATGCAGAGCTGATAGGCATACTCAAAGTTTCCGTGCCCTTCCCGCAGAAAGCAGAAAGCATCGTCTTTAATCTCCGCCATGGAAAGTGATTTTCGGTCGGACAAAGGATGATTTTTGGGCAGGGCAACATAAAAGCTGCGCGCCTCAACCAATAGCTTGTTTGTGGGAAAAGGAAGTTTTAAATCGGAATTTCCTACGATAAAGCTAAAGGATTTGGTGGAAAAGGGAGCGTTTAAGGTACTTCCGTAAACATTAAATTCCACCTGGGGAAAAGCCTGTTGAAAATGTTCTATCAGGGAAAGTATTTTTTCATTGTAATTTTGAAATCCAATGGAAATCCGGTCAGGCATGTCGGAAGTAAATGAAAGCCTGCTGGTATTGATAAGCTCTAACACCCTGCGGGTAGTAGAAAGAAAGTATTCGCCGTAGCTGGTTAAAATCATTTTTCGGTTTTTGCGCTCAAATAAAGCCATGCCAAGCTCTTTTTCCAGACGCAAAACAGAACCGCTCAAGGATGGCTGAGAAATGCGAAGCTCTTCTGCGGCTCTGGTGACACTTTCATGCCTTGCAATACATTCAAAATATTGAAGCTGAAGCAGTTCCATGACAGTCCTCCCAGCATGGGTCAGTACAGATTAATAAAAATAAGTGTATAAATTATTATATATTATTTTAGAGAAAAGACAAGAGAGAAAAAATGGAAGGATATAACTATGAAGAAGTCCTTATTTACTTTTCCGTTTATAACAATCACGATATTGTCAGGACTGATGACGGTATGTCTGCAGATGACGGTGTCGGCCATGCCGCTTTTTGTGGTGGATATGGGGGTGGCAAAGTCTCTGGCCGGAAGCGCGACAACGGTCTGCACATTGGCTTCCTTGTTTTTCCGACCGGCGGCAGCCGGAATTACTGACCGGACGGGAGGAAGAAAGTCGGCAGTCGGAGGCACATTGATTTATACAGTAGTATTTATAGCCTATCAGTTTTGCGATAAAATTACCGTGCTGTTTATCCTGCGCATGCTTCAGGGAATTGCAATGAGCCTTATTACAACGGCGCTTGGAACCGTAGCGACGGCAATGGTGCCGAGGGAGCAGATTACAAAGGGGATGAGTTATTTCAGTCTTGGAAATGCCGCTGCGCTCTCCGTGGGACCGGCCATAGGACTTTGGATTGTGCAAAATTACAGTTTTTCCCTGCTGTTTTCTTTTGGAGCTGCGGTTACACTACTGACATTTATAATGCTGATGATTATTCGCACTGATTCTGGCCAGAAAACGGAAAAAAGGGAATCTGAAAAAAAGCGGAAAGATTTCTTTACGCGTGCAAAAGAAAGCGGGGCAATATTCCCTTCGGCTTTAATGGCATTGATGATTTTATGCCAGACTTCTCTTTCTACCTATCTGTCCTTTTTTACTTCCAGTCTTTCTATTGGCGGAGCCAGCGCTTTCTTTTCCCTGAATGTGTTTGGGATGATAGTATCAAAGTTTATTTTGGGGAAAGCCTGCGAGCGTTTTGGAGAAAGCAGAGTTGCGGCAGTGTGCGGCGGTCTACTGACTATGGCTTACGGCCTGATTGCCATAGCGGGAGTAGTGCATGAACCCGGAATTTATCTGGCGGGACTTATGTACGGTTTTGGCTATGGAGGATTTTATACGCTCTTAAATGTGGCGGCTGTCCGCAAAGCGGATAACGGGAACAGAGGCGTTGCGAACTCTATTTTCTTCGGTTCAAAGGATGTGGGAACATCTGTCGGTTCTCTGGCATGGGGGGCCGTAATGATGGCGGGGTATCCTGTGATGTACGGCATGGCGGCGGCGGTGATTTTACTGTTGGCGGTTCTCTATATCCGCCGGGGAGCGGCCGGAAAATCGGAAGATATTAAAAAAATGACAGTTTCTAGAGCAGAAAGAGGTAATATATGAGAAAAGTAAAAGCAGTGCATGTGATTCCGGATTGTGGCAATTCCATGCTGAGAAAGGACCAGACAGGTGAGTTTGACTACAGCAATGGTTTTTGCGTACAGTTATTTACCCGTACCCCGGATGCGAGAATTTATTATTCTCTGTACAGAGAAGGCGCGTTAGAAACGCCTTTTCAATTATATAACAGACAAGACGGGATTTCGATAACGCCTCCGCCTGTGGACGAAACACAGGAAACGGCACTGGAATATTGTCTGAAAGCCTTTGCGGCCTGTCCGGGGATGGAGAACAGCGAACTTCTGGAACGGCATTATGTCATAAGAAAAAAGCCATACTGCAAAACCCTTGTGACGCCCCTTTTAACTTCCGGCGGCCTGGAAGTTAAAGACGCTTACCGGATTCGTGACTACGAAAACGATAACATGTTTCTTTTTAACGGTAAGAGAGCGGCGCTGCTGTACGATACAGGTTATTACGCTAAAGGCGGTGACTTGCGCGGGGAAGTACTGGCCATAACGGGGGAGGATAAGCCCCTGTATGTGGTGCTTTCCCATAATGGGCCGGACCATATCCAGATGGCGTGGCAGTTTGTGGACCAGCCCCATACGCGTATTTATATTAACGCCAGGGACCGGTACATGCTGGAGAAGCATGTGCGGGAGAAGCTGGGACTTCCCGATAACGAGGAAAGCGCGGAATATCTGGCCAGATTTATTTTTAATGTAAAAGAAGGGGATATTTTTGATATTGGAGACAGACAGTTTAGGGCGTTCGAGGTGCCGGGGCATACCTTTGGATGTGTGGCGCTTCTGGACGCAGGCTACGGAGACTTTCTGGTGGGAGACTGCATCGGCGCGAATATTCCTTTGAACAGAGGCTCTCTGTGGATGTGGAATATTGTTCCGCGGGTTCCTCTGAATGATTATCTGACCGTTTTACACTTTTTCAGGGACAGGATAAGGCCGTATAAAATCAGGGAAATTTACGGGGGACATTACAACCGTCCCATGAAAGGAGAGCATCTTTTCACCTATCTGGATAATCTGCAGACTGCCGTGGAAAGGCTGATAGACTACGGCCTTTCGGATACGGAGACTGCCGACGGATATCCGCCTTTTGCTTATGTGGCAAGATGCCAGGAGGGAAGTCAGTTTACCAATCCTTATTATGCGGCGGTGGTAAGCAGTGAAAACCTGATGTATGAGCCGGAATATTTAAACGGAAATGAGGAGAAAAATGCAGAGCTTTGTTATTTGAAGGTATCGCTTCCTGGAGAAGAGGAAAATCTTCTGGTGTCCCAGAAAGGAAGCGGATTGGGAATCAGCATGAACTTTGTTTATCATAATATTTCACCGGAGCCCTCTGCGCTTCTTGACAGGGCCAGAAGCAGAATAGAATCCCCCGGCTTTAAAATAAGCGTTGCGGCGGAAACGGAAAAGCTGTGGGTGCTTGCCGTGACCGGGAGCCATTTTGCGGGGCTTTTTATGGACGGAAAGGAGATTGCATCGGACTATATTCAGGAAGTGGATGTGAATGAAACGGAAAAGAATATAGAGCTTAAGGTGGTTTCGGAGGACGGCACGGCACAGAGATTTTACCGGTTGTGCATTCAAAGAGAGGAAAGGTAAAGATTGAAAATTAAAATTTTCAATCTGGAGATTTGTGCTATGCACAAAGTCTCCGGACTTTGGAAAGGAGCATGGTTATAGATATGGCAATTATGAGATTGACTTTTCAGTCGGAAAAGCTGCGGGCGTCTACGGATGTCCATGTGGTATTTCCCTTAAAGCGAAACAGCTTTGGAGACCCGGAGGGGAGAGAGCCGCAGTATTTTGTAAGTGAGAAGAAGTATAAGGTGCTTTGGCTGATTCATGGCGGAGGTGATAATTACAGCGACTGGGTATATCGCACCAGAATTTCCGAGCTGGCAGAGGCGGGAAATCTGGTGACAGTGATGCCAAGCATCAGGGACTTTACGGATTCAAGAGGCGATACCTGTTACTTTGAATATCTGACAGAGGAGCTGCCGTCTTATATCCGCCGAATTTTACCTGTCTCCGAAAGGCGGGAGGATAATTTTATCGCCGGTCTGTCAATGGGAGGGTATATTTCTTACCGCGCGGCGTTAAATTACCCGGAAAGGTATGCCTGTGTGGGAAGTCTTTCCAGTCCTCTTGATATTGTGGAGGATTATCGCGTACGTCATGGGAACAGCAAGACGTTGGCAAGCGCGGACTCCCTGATTGGTACCGATAAGGACATTTACGCGCTGGTGGAGAAAAATCTGGCGGAAAACAGGGCAATTCCCAGAATGTTTCAGGCTTGCGGCACCGAAGATTTTGCATGGGATATCAATGAAAAGATGAGAGACTATTTTTATTCAAAAAATCTCGATTTGACCTGGGAGCAGGGGCCGGGAATACACTGCTGGGAGTTTTGGAGTATTTATATTAAGAAACTCATTGACTGGCTTCCCCTTGACAGGGGAGGCGAAGAGAGGCATAAGTTTCAGTGAAAATTGATATGCGCTTAAGTGCTGCGCGGAAATGAGGTGAAAATGGCAAGAATACAGATGAATTATCCGGGAGTCGGGAGCGCCAGCATGGATATCTGCATTCCACAGTATTCCATGGCAGAAAAACAGGCCGGCATTACAGAAGACGAGTTTTACGGAAAGAAATTTCCTGTGCTGTGGCTTTTGCACGGAGAAGGAGAAAGCTGCGGCGACTGGTTTCGGTTCACTCTTTTGGAGGAATATGCACAGCAGGCAGGTATTGCGGTAGTCTGCCCGACGATAGAGAACAGTTTCGGCGTAAATGTGAAAAAAGGCGACCCCTGGGAGAACTTCCTGACAGGGAATCTGAGAACCGCGGTGTACAGTATGTTTCCGTTTTCTGAGAAAAGAGAGGATAATTATATCGCAGGTGTTTCCATGGGAGGCTATGCGGCGCTGCGCCTGGGGCTGCGTCATCCGGAACTTTACTCCGCGGCTGGCAGCATAGACGGGATCGTATCGCTGTCGGAGGAAATGCTTGCTTATTGGTGGGATAAAAAACAACTGACATATGTTTTCGGGGAAGACGAAGGCTGGCTGTCGGAGGATTACCGGATTTTACCGGAATCGGTGAAAGGGACGGAAAAGCCGGAAGTTTATTTATTCTGCCGTCAGGACGACAGGCAGTTTGAACAGAACAAACGGCTGAAAGAGGCGCTTGACAGAAACGGCTTTGTATCGACATTCAGGGAGGAAACTTCAAAGGGACTGAAGTATGAGGTCAGAAACCGGCAGCTTAAGGAATTAATATTAATTAGCATTTCACCAAAGCCTGTGGTAAGATAGAAAAAAATACCTCAGGAGGTGCAAGCATGAACGAAAGCCCGGAGTCTGTTTCAATTATAGGAGGTGCGGACGGCCCCACCGCAGTTTTTCTGGCGGGAAAGATGGGGGACGGTTTTAAAACAGGAATCATTATCTTTGTGACAGCCATGCTGATACTGGCGGCGGTGATGGTTCTGTGGAAACCTGGCGTGAAAACGAAATACCGGTTTATCAGGCTGTCTGCGGGGAATCTTTTAATCCACCTCATGGACGGCCTTGTGACCTTTGTGAATACGCCGGATTTGGCGAGGGAGGGAAACATTCTGGTGAGCAGATTCGGCTTTGGATGGGGAGCGCTGTTTACGGCCAATCTTTTGGGATTTTTGCTGGTGGTACTGATGGCGTGGAATTTTAACAGGTATGAATATCCCAGGATTCCCTCAAAAAGCGTTTTTGATTATTACATGAAGCTGTTTTACGGGGAGAACTATAAGCCCTCCTGGTTCTGGTTCAAATTTTGCAAAAGGTTCCGGCCCATGTTTGCTCTTGTAAGTTATGCCGCTTACTGGGGACTTACTGCGGGAGCGCCGGTGTTTGTGATTGGATGGCTGCTCCATATGGCGGGCATTTATCCTTTCTGGTTCAGCAGTACCAAAATAGCAGGTGTGGTTTATGTGGCGGTGGCATTCGGATGTATTTATAAGTGGGCAAGGGACGGATATAAATTGAGCGGCGGCTGTGTGCCGGAGGCGGAAAAAGGAGGAGGCAGATGAGATATCAGGTTTACGCGGGGGCTTATACGGATAAGGAAAATCAGGACGGTATTTTCCAGTTGGAGCTTGATACAGAGAAAGAAACGCTGCGGATTGTTCGGACTTACCGGGAATGCGACAGCCCGTCCTTTCTTGCGGTGACGCCGGATTATCTGTATGCGGTCAGCGAGAGGGAGGACAGCGGGGAAGGAATGGTCAGCGCCTACCAAAGAAACCGTGAAAACGGGGAACTGCATTTTATCAATTCTATTGTTACCCGGGGGACTGCCATGTGCCATATCAATGTGTGGCCGGACGGCCGGTATTTTTCCGCGGCAAATTATATGAGCGGAAGCGTCTTTACAGGAGCGATTCGGGAGGACGGTTCCCTTGGCGGAGTATGCGCGTTCTGCCAGCATGAGAGCACAGGAGCGGGGGCAAATCCCGTCAGACAGGACGGGCCTCACGTGCACTGTACGCAGTTGTCAGAGAACGGCAGACGGCTATATGTGGCGGACCTTGGGCTTGACAGGGTATTTTGCTACGATATCGGGAAAGACGCCTCGTTGACGCCGGCAAAAGAGAGCGCGCAGATTCATCTTCCGGCGGGGGAAGGGCCCCGGCATCTGGTTTTCAGAAATCAGGGGAGATTTTTATATCTGACGGCGGAGCTTGGAAATAAGGTGTTTGTGTATGAGACAAAAGACGGCGGAGAGACTTATGAAAATATTCAAACGGTGAGCACTCTGCCGGACGGGTATAAGGGAGAGAATACTGCGGCGGATATTCATTTTTCCAGGGACGGGAGATTTCTCTATGTCTCCAACCGGGGAATGGACAGCATCGCGCTGTACGAGGCAGACTGTGCTGCCGGGGTGCTGAAAGAAAAAGGACACTACGGGGCCTTTGGACGCTGTCCCAGAAATTTTTGCGTTACGCCGGATAACGGCTATCTGCTGATTGCCAATCAGGAGAGCGGCAATATCGTTCTTTGTAAAAGGAATGCGGATACCGGGGAGCTGTGCGGGAAAAAGGACGAGATTGAAATGAAGCGGGTGGCGTTTGTGACGGTGCCTCAGATATAGAAGAAATAAAAAAGAGACTCATCCGGCAAGGAACAGTCTCTTTTTCTGATTCATATTTAATTTTTTCTGGCTTCTTTTTTTGCCGCCTTGATGTCGGTAATGCCGTTGGCGGAGTTCACCTCCCGCATCAGCGCCTGAGAGAACTGCGCGAAAGCTTCCGCCTCTTCTTTCTGCTGGATATTTACCGGATGGTACTTATCGTCTTTGGTATTGCTCTCCACCACGTAAAGGGTCATAATGTCTTTTCTGTCTTTATCATAGAAAATGGTGTATCCCTTTTTCGCCTCCACCATGCCGAGGTCATTTTTTCCCAGATGAACAGGCTCGCCGTAGCTTAAGTCCCCGCCGTCAAAGGATAAAGGAACCAGATATAAATCCCCGGGCTTAAAAGCAACCGCATAATACCAGTAGCTTGTGGTAGTGGTTACGGTTCTGCCGCCGCCTCCCAGGGCAAGTTCCTCCCGGGTGCCGTAGGCCGCCGTGTAGGATTCGCCGCCGGGAACCACTTTCTTTACGATATCCTGTATTTTCTGCTTTTCCGGGCTGTTGGCGCCTTTTTTTTCATCGATGGACATTTTGATATAGACAATAACAAATAAAACAACGACTGCGATTACTCCGATAACAATATACTGGGTCATAATGGATTCTCCTTTTTCTTATATTTCGTTAAAATAAGCGCGGTTAAAATTTTTCTTTGCGTCCTTTATGTACGTGACGTTAAACCTCCTTATCTCTGTGCACATGTAAGTCTGTCCAAACAGAGAATAATTGTTTTTAACGTCCATAAAAGAAATTTTTCCGAGCTGATTAAGGGGCCAGGGCCGCTTCCCGATTACGATGCCCGTTTCGTAGAACGCCAGTTGGTCCCCGCAGTGGACAAGCGGAAAAAATACCCATGCCAGCGCGATTAAGGCAATGAGAGTCGCCAGTAATACGGCCAGGATGCTTACGGGCTTTCCGGGCGGGTTTCCTCTGATTCCGGCGAAAACGATTACGCCGGCCAATGTAAGGCGGATTGCTGTCCGGAACAGAATTTTGCCCATATTGGCATGGGCCTGCGCCAGTTTCCGTCCCATGTTTGTTTTATCTGGCATCTTATCCGTCACCTCCTTTGCGTCAGTGTAATTTGCCCTATCCGCATTTTTACATTTTCTTTCTATATATCGGTTTTATGAAAGGCTCTTTACAGCGTTCTGCAGATTTGGAAATTTTATTGCAGATTTGGAAAAGTCTGGATTTTTCTACGCTTTTGGGTTCGGCAGTATGATGGAAAATAAAAATCCGTCCTTATCAAAGTCGATTGAATATTTACCGCCATAATTTTTCACGGTTTCAATCACGTTGCGGACGCCCATTCCATGCTCCGGCGCGTTGGCTGTTTTGGAGGTCAGAAATTTCCCGTTTTCCATAACAGGCATATATGCCAGGCTGTTTTTGACGGAAATTACTGTCTGCCCGTCCTCCCATATAAATTTAAGCTTTATCACTTTCTCCCGGGCCTGCTCGCATGCTTCCATGGCGTTGTTTAGCAGGTTGGAAAGAATCAGCACGACGTCCTCATCGCGAAGATGGAGCTTTGACAAATCGTTTGCCTTAAGGACGAATACCATGCCTTTGGACGTGGCTTCCCGGTACTTTGTATTTAAAACGGCGTTGACAATCACATGGTTTGTGTCAATGGCGTCCAGGCCAAGGCACAGACGCTCGTCCGCTTTCTCCACGTAGGAGAGCAGCTTCTGATACTGCCCTTTTGCCGCGAGGGCGCGGATTACCGCAATCTGGTTTTTATATTCGTGAGTCCTTTTTCTTTGGGAATCCAGATTTTCGGATATGGAATGGTACATTGCCGTCTCGTATTTCACCCGCTCCCGGAATACCTCGTCTTCCTTCCGCCTGATTTCCCTGTCCATGATTTCATCAATCAGATAATATACCACATAATCAATGACCAATATGGTCAATGCAAAGAGCAGAAGCGAATCGTCATAAGGGCGCACACCCGCCGCAATACCCGTAAAGGATACCAAGGTAATAAAGGTGCTGATGAACAGGATTCCCCACTCTCTGTTCGTAAGCACATGGAAGGGTTTGCCTTTCATTATCTTTCCCATCAGCAAAATCCCGACAAATAACATTGCCCTGCTTATCAGAAGGATAAGGGCGTATTTGGGGGAAGTCCGGATATCGCCGCGCGCAAAGGGCATAAACCAGCCCGCCGCAATCATGGACAGATATTCCATGACGGCCTCCAGTCCCAGAAAAAACATTGCCAGTACAAGGGAAGTCAGATAACGTACCTGAAACAGGTAAAGCATGACGAGGGAAATGGTGAGACTCACCGCCGCGACCCGGACATAGAACCGTCCCGGCGCGCAATATTCGCTTATCATGCAGAAAAACACCTGAAATCCTATGACTGCCCATACTTTAACGCGGCTTCCCACGGACCGCATGGGGGTAAAGGCGCGGAAAAAGAGGATACAGCATAAGGTTTCCCATCCGTTTACGGCTGCCGCCGCGACATATCCGGCCATCACAGTTCCCCCTTCATTCTGATATAAGCCCGCTCCACGTCCTTATAATATTTTTTGGAAATGCTCAGCGCAATTCCGTTTTCGAGAGAAGCCGTGTACCGCTCGACATTTTTCACATACCGGATATTGACGAGGTAGCTCTGATGGATGCGGAAAAATCCGTAGGGCGTAAGCTCCTGCGCAACCCGGTCAAGTCTGTCATATTTACTGTACTCTTTTATTTCCTCTTCCATTGAAAAAAAGTGGACCTTGTGCAGACGGCTTTCCGCGTAAACAAGACTGTCTGCCGGGATACTTTTCCTGCCGTTCGGAATATTGATTTCATATTGTTTTTTTCCGGCGTCCATCTGGGCGGTAACGGTATCCAGACATTCTTTCAGAGCGTTTTCCAGACCGCTTTCTTCTTTCAGGAGATAGCGGACGGCGTTGACCTTGTACCCCTCCAGAGCATAGGTGATATATGCCGTTACAAAAACGATAAATACTTTGCGGGATATCTGCCGGATACTCCGGGCCGTTTCTATCCCGTCCATATCTTCCATATTAATATCCAGGAAAATGATATCGTAAGATATGGCGTCCGCCGCGGCCAGCATTTCCTTTCCGGAGGCGTATACGGCAATGCGGCATGAAATTCCCCGTTTTTCCATATATTCCGTCACCAGCTTTTCTTCCCGCAGCCGGAAGTATTCTTCATCATCACATATGGCTATATGAATCATCGCGCCATTCTCCCTGCCCTCTGTCATTTTCCATCTTAAAGTATACTAATGAAAGCGTCCGTTTGCAAGATAAAGACGGCGGAGGGCCGGGGTTTTCCTTAAGAGGTCAAAATCAACATATAAGAAAGTCAAAAACAGGATTGCCCCCGAAAGCGGAAACAGTTACAATGAAAGTAACTAAAATGCGAAGAGGCATGGCAATGTCTTAAGCGGAACGAAATCAGGAGGATAAGAACATGGAGAAATGGACACGCGCCTTATATCAGCCGGGACTTCCTTTAGGGGAAAACGGGGAAAGGCTCACAGGCTCAAAGGGGCATATCGAGCTTTCAAAGGAAGCGGCAAAGGAAGGTATGGTGCTGCTTAAAAACAGAGGGAACATTCTGCCTCTTAAGAGGGGAGCGAAGGTTGCGCTCTTTGGCAAGGGCACTTTTGACTATGTAAAGGGCGGCGGCGGAAGCGGCGATGTGACGGTGGCTTATATCCGTAATCTGTACGAGGGATTGAAGCTGCAAAAAGATAATATCAGCATATTTGAGCCGTTATGCGATTATTACAGAAAAGATGTGGAGAAGCAGTATGCCGATGGGAACGTTCCGGGTATGACCGTGGAGCCGGAAGTGCCGGAGGATTTGCTTGCCCTTGCAAAGGCTTATACGGACACGGCAATCATTTCCATCTGCCGTTTTTCCGGGGAAGGCTGGGACAGAAAGAGCGTCATCGACACGGAAAACAAGAACATGTGGGACGACGAGCGGCGCATGACGGAGCTTTCCGCAAAGATTTTTGCCGACGGCGACTTCTGCCTTTCCAGGGAAGAGGCGGCTATGGTAGATGCCGTGAAGAAGAATTTTGCACATGTGATTGTGGTTATGAACGTTGGCGGCATGGTTGACACCTCATGGTTTGTGGACGAGGACGCTATCGGAGCGGTTTTAATGGCATGGCAGGGCGGTATGGAAGGCGGTCTGGCGGCTGCGGAACTGCTTGTGGGAAAAGGAAACCCTTCAGGAAAGCTTTCCGATACCTTTGCAAAGACGCTGGAGGATTATCCGTCCACCTACAATTTCCATGAGTCCAGAGACTATGTGGATTACACGGACGACATTTACGTGGGGTACCGTTACTTTGAAACCGTACCCGGCGCTGCGGAAAAGGTAAATTATCCCTTTGGTTTCGGCCTGTCCTACACCACTTTTAAAGTAAAGGCAAAAGACGCCAAAGTGAAAAAGGGAAATGTCAGTGTGGAAGTGCATGTGACCAATACCGGAAACGTTGCGGGAAAAGAAGTGGTACAGGTTTACTTCGAGGCTCCTCAAGGAAAACTCGGAAAGCCCAAAAAGCAGCTCATTGCCTTTGCAAAGACAAGACTTCTTGCGCCGGGAGAGACGCAGAGAGTTTATTTAAGCTTCCCTGTGGAGGAAATGGCCTCCTATGACGACCTGGGCAAGGTGCAGAAGGCCGCCTTTGTACTGGAAAAGGGAGAGTATCTTTTCCATGTGGGAACCTCGGTCCGGGATACAAAGGAGTTGGATTTGACCTATACGGCGGAGGAAGACGTTGTGGTGCGGCAGCTTGAAAGCCGACTGGTTCCGTCTTCCCTTGCAAAGAGAATGCTTTCCGACGGAAGCTATGAGGAACTGCCTGTGACTGAGGCAAACGACCCCGATTCGGGGGAACTGGAAAGAATGCCCAAGGATTTGCTGGAAGGCTACGCGCCGGCTGTCAGGGAAAGAGAACGCTTCCAGCTCTGGAAAGAGCCCTATAAAGCCGGGGTACATACTTTGATGGAGGTTGTGGAAGGAAAGCTTTCCGTGGATGAATTTCTGGCGCAGTTAACGGATGAGGAAATGGCGCATATTCTGGGCGGCCAGCCCAATATGGGGGTTGCCAATACTTTCGGATACGGCAATCTGCCCGAGTACGGGGTGCCCTCCATTATGACGGCCGACGGCCCCGCAGGACTTCGTATCGCGCCCCAGTGCGGCGTGAACACCACATGCTGGCCCTGCTCCACCCTTCTCGCATGCAGTTGGAACGCGGAAGTGATTGAAGCCGTAGGCGCGGCAGGCGGAGCGGAAGTGAAGGAAAATAATATTGCCATGTGGCTGACTCCGGCAGTCAATATTCACAGAAGCCCTCTGTGCGGCAGAAACTTTGAATATTATTCGGAAGACCCTTATCTTGCCGGAAAACTGGCAAGCGCAATGGTAAAGGGCATTCAGTCCAACCATGTGGGCGCGACCGTAAAACATTTTGCTTTCAACAATAAAGAGACCAACCGTAAAAACAGCGATTCCAGAGTATCGGAACGCGCGGCAAGGGAGATTTATCTGAAAGCCTTTGAGATTATTGTGAAGGAATCCGACCCCTGGTCGATTATGACTTCCTACAACATTATCAACGGCCACAGGGCTTCCGAAAGCGCGGACCTGCTGGAAGGGATTCTTCGAAAGGAATGGGGATATGAAGGCTGCGTGACTACGGACTGGTGGACCTGCGGCGAGCATTACAAGGAAGTAAAGGCCGGAAATGACGTGAAGATGGGGTGCGGTTATCCCGAGCGTCTGCTCATGGCTCTTGAGAAAGGCTGCCTTACCAGAGAGGAAATGCACGCCTGCGCAAAGAGGATTATCAATCTGATTCTGAAAATAGACTGAGAATGTCTGCGGATGTCTGAAACGGACAGGAATTTTGTGAAAGAGCAAGCACATGTCTGAACAGGATTATTTTAAAAGCGCGCTGGCCGACTTTACCTTTGAGGCGGCCAGCGGCGGAGCAATCCGTCATCTGGCGGATTTGGGATACACGGTAAAACAGATTACGGAGCAGCTCTCGTTTCCCACCCCTTACCTGCGGGTGCAGAAAGCGGTCCGGGAGCGGCTCCTTGAAACCGGCGTTCTGCTTTCACAGGAGCCGGGAAGCGGCAGGGGGAATGCCCCGTCTCCGGTTTACGTGGTGGATTACGACAAATACGGCCGAACCAGCTTCCGGCGGGCAAAGGCATCGGAGGAAACGCCGGAAAAGATACTCTGGCGGGAGCGGGCCTTTGATGATAAAAAAGACGGGAGGCTGGCCGGGTATCTTGCGGAAAAGTGCGGGGAAAACGGGGAGGAGAAGTCCTTTGTTTTCTGCGATTTCGGGTTAAAGATGGAAAAAGAGCCGGCCTTGTTTGAAAGGACCGTGCAGGTTCTTGACGAGAGGGCAAGAGATTATATTTACGGGCTTTTTCAGGGGCAAAGAGCCTGCTACCACAGACTGAACGGGCGTATGCGGGAGATTGTGGCGGCGCTGTATGAGAAAGAAGAATATCACAGTACATGTTATTTTATAAAGACACAGGAGAAGGTTGTCTTTTGAGAAAGAAACATGGTTATAAAAATGGAGGAAAAAGCAATGAGCAGAGTAATAAAAGAGAGAAGCTTTACGGGAACTAAGAGTCCGGAGCCTCAGCCCTACGAGGCGCCTCACCGGGAGCTGGCGAGGAAGGCGGCCCGCGAGGGAATTGTTCTTCTGAAAAATGAAGGCCATGTGCTTCCCTTAAAGGAAGGAAGCAGGGTGGCTCTTTTCGGCGCGGGCGCGGGAAAGACCATGAAGGGCGGCACCGGTTCCGGCGATGTGAACGAAAGGGAGGCTGTTTCCATTTATCAGGGAATGGTGAACGCGGGATTTCAGATTACCACGGCGGACTGGGTAAAAGCATATGATAAAATTTATGACGACGCGCGGATTGCATGGCGTGACGAGATAGTTGCAAAGGCAGCCGGCAACGCCATGAAGTTTTTCAATGTTTATTCGTCGATTCCTTTCTATCCTCCCACGGGACCGAAGGCGGAAAAGACAGATACGGATACCGCAATTTATGTCATCAGCCGGATTGCCGGAGAAGGCAGCGACCGCTTCAATAAGGCGGGAGATTATTATCTGACAGATGAAGAAAAGGAAATGCTGAAGGATATCTGTGAGAATTATGAAAAAGTTATTGTTGCGGTAAACACCGGCGGTCTGGTTGATTTATCCTTTATGGACGAGTATGACAACATCCGCGGACTGCTTTATATTGTGCAGCCGGGTATGGAGGGCGGAAACGCGTTTGCCGATGTGATAAGCGGAAAGGTAAGCCCGGGCGGAAAGCTTACGGACAGTTGGGCTTTTTCCTATGAGGATTATCCCAATTCCGGGACATTTTCCCATAATAACGGCAATGTGGACGACGAATATTATGAGGAAGGCATTTATGTAGGCTATCGCTATTTTGACGCTTTCGACGTGCCGGTGCGCTACGGATTCGGCTATGGAATTTCCTATACGGATTTTCAGGTGGAAACATTGAGCGTTTCCGTGGAAGGCAAGGAAAAGCCGGAAGTAAACGTGCTGGTTAAAGTGACGAATACGGGGAAAGAATACAGCGGCCGGGAAGTGGTTCAGGTTTATGTGTCTGCTCCGGAAGGAAAACTGGAAAAGGAATACCGCAGACTTTGCGGCTTTGCCAAGACAAAAGAACTCGCGCCGGGAGAGAGCGGAGAGCTGACGGTCAGCTTCCCCGTCTACCGGATGGCTTCTTACGAGGAAAGCACGGCGGAATGGGTATTGGAAGCAGGCGCTTACGGCGTTTGGGTGGGCAATTCCCTTGGAGAAAGCAGGCTTTCGGGAATGCTGCAGCTTGCAGAGAGAAAGACGCTTGTAAAGGTGGACAATATCTGCCCGCTGAAGGCCGAACTGAAAGAACTTTCCCTTTCGGAGGAGAAACGCAAAGCCCGCTATGAGGCATGGGTACAGGAAGGAAAAGAAAAAGGGCTTTCTATGACGGAACTTAATCTGTCGGCGGTTACAACCGAGGTGATTGATTATGCGGACGCGCCGGAAGACGCGGAGGAAGAGGCCGTTAAATTAGTGGATAAGCTGACCGTGGAACAGATGATTCTGCTTGCCACCGGCGACCCGGGGAAGGGACAGGGAAGCAACCTGGGAGCCGCGGGTATTTCCGTTCCGGGCTCGGCGGGGGAAACCAGTTCCTGCGCAAGAGAGCAGGGCATTGCAAGTATTGTCCTGACAGACGGACCGGCAGGACTCCGTTTGAACTCCACCTACTACGTAAAGGACGGACAGATTGTGAAGCTGCCTTTTGAGGCAAGCGTGGAGCATGGAATTTTCGCGCCGGATAAAGAATATGAAGGTGAGAAATATTATCAGTACTGCACGGCGATTCCCGTGGGAGCCCTGCTGGCACAGAGCTGGGACGAGGAGCTGATTGAGGAAGTGGGAAAAATCATGGGCGACGAGATGATTCGCTTCAGCACCGATTTGTGGCTGGCGCCGGGAATGAATATCCACAGAAATCCTCTCTGCGGCAGAAACTTTGAATATTATTCGGAAGACCCGTTGGTAAGCGGAAAGATTGCGGCGGCCATGACGAGAGGCGTCCAGAGCGTGGCCGGATGCGGAACGACGATTAAGCATTTTGCCTGCAACAATCAGGAGGACAACAGAAAGGGAAGCAACAGCATCCTTTCCGAGCGTGCGCTGCGTGAGATTTACTTAAAAGGCTTTGAAATCGCGATTAAGGAATCCCATCCGCTGTCCATTATGACAAGCTACAACCTGATTAACGGCGTCCATGCCGCGAACAATTACGATATCTGCACGAAAGCGGCAAGAAAAGAGTGGGGATTCGACGGCGCGATTATGACCGACTGGACCACCACCGAGAACGATAAGGACTGTACGGCAGCAGGCTGTATGAGAGCAGGAAACGATTTGGTTATGCCGGGACAGCCCGCCGACCATGAGAATATCCGCAAGGAGCTGGCGGAAGGAACCCTTTCGGAGAAAGAGCTCAGAGACTGTATTGTGAGACTGGTTCGGGTGATTTTAAAGTCAAATAAATATGAGTGATTCTGAGTAGATGATGGAAACGTTGGAAGCCCGTGTTTATGCGGGCTTTCTGGCGTTTGGCATTATATGTGGTTTTATTTGTATTTTTCATAAATTGGGTGGACAAATTTGCTTTGAGGAGTAGAGAAGCAGGAATTTTTAAGAATCGGAGAATGGAGAAATATCCGCTTGCCAATCCGGATTATCTGTGTTGAATGCGACTGACAGTCAACAACCTCGCAGCAAGCTGACGGTTGTCGATATTGTAGACGGGGCAGCCTGTTTGTTTGGGGAAAAAAGTCCGACAGACCGGAGGAGCTGGAATTAGAGCAGTATCCTCATACGCTGGAAATGGATGTAGAGTGGACGGACATAATTGAAAAAGAGAATAGGCCGTGATATGATGTTAATGAATAGGCAGGTGATTTAATGGGGATGGAAAGTCAGAAGCAATTAGAAAGGCAAGAAACATTAGAAGCAATAAGGAAATTAAATCTTTTAGATGATAATCTGATGACACTGGTATTTGACAGAAATATCGAAGCTACAGAATTACTGTTAAATGTTATCCTTCAGCGCAATGATTTAAAGGTGCTGGAAGTGATTGCACAGAGAAAGTATAAAAATTCGATGCCAGGTGGGCGCTCTGTTACAATAGATATTTACGCTAAGGATGGGGATAATAAAGTCTATGATGTCGAGGTGCAGCGTGCTTCGGCTGGAGCAGATGTCCATAGGGCGAGATTTCATAGTAGCATGATTGATACAAAAATGTTGAAGGCTGGACAGGAATTTAACGAAATCCATGATTCTTATGTAATTTTCATAACGGCAAGTGACGTTATGGGAGCAGGGCGCTCACTGTATCATATTGACAGGGTGATTGAGGAAACGGGCGCATACTTTGGCGATGGCGCCCATATTATATATGTTAATGGCAGCTATGAGGATGATAGCGAGCCGGTCGGAAAGCTGATGCATGACTTTAGATGTTTGAGTTCAGTAGATATGTTTTATCCGATATTGGCAAAACAGCTAAAATATTTTAAGGAGACGGAAGGAGGTCAGGATATTATGTGTCAGGTATTTGAAGATTTAGCGGAGAAGAGAGCGGAGAAGAAAGCGGAGGAGGCACGAATAGAAGAGAAAAAGGCACTTGCCCGACGCCTGATTGCAAGAGGAAAGTTGACTATTGAAGAAATTGCGGAGGATGCTGATTTGCCGATTGAAGTGGTGAGGGATTTGGCCGGTTTGCAGTTGGCATGAAAAAGTGTTGGTTCTATTGATATCCTTTTGAAACGATATGGAAACGACATGTTTTAGTAGATTTGAGAGATAAGAAGGTCGAAAGAAGACGGGAATATGAGAAAGAAAGGACTCTCATGTGAGACAAGTTCAAGTAAAAAATGCCAATTGACAAATTATTTTCATGGTGATATTATGCAGATAAGTTAAAAAAACCGCTGTAAGCAGCCATCCGGCTCGTTGCCTGCGGGAATAAAAGAAAAGCTGTGACGGAAATAAGTAGCGTTTGGGAAGCATCCAGAGAGAGCGGCGTCTGGTGGAAGCCGTTTATGCGGAAAATACGTGAAAACCATTCCGTAGCTGCGCCGCCTAAGGCATATGCCAAAGGCTCATGCAAAAACATGAGCCGGAGCATAAAAAGCTGTTAAGCGCCGCCGTGTGCCCACGTTACAGGGATAGGATTTGCCGATAGGCTGTGCAGGCATGTTTGCTGCCGGTAAAGCGGAGCGTCAGGCGGAATCTGAAGTGAAAAATTAAGGTGGAACCGTGCGTAAGGCACCCTTAGATATACGTTTAAGTGTATCTTGGGGTGCTTTTTTTGCGCGGGCAGAGAGCCGGGCGCGGGTGCTTGCACACGCATCCGGCGAACGCCGCGGCAGCGAGGCGAAGCCGGGCGGTGAGAACTGAGAGCCGAAGCGGAACTAAAATCAGGAGGGATTGTTTATGAAAGTGTTACAGAGAAACGGACAGGTAATTGAAGGAAATTTTGAGCAAAAGGAAGTCAGGGAGGCGTTCTGGCATACCAGCGCCCACGTGCTGGCGCAGGCGGTAAAGCGTCTGTACCCGGATACGCAGTGCGCCATAGGGCCGGCTATTGAAAACGGTTTTTATTATGATTTCGACTTCGGTTTTCCTTTTACGGAAGAAAATTTAGGGGATGTGGAGAAGGAAATGCGGAAAATCGTAAAGGAATCACTGACGCTGGAGGTTTATGAGGTTTCTAAAGAGGAAGCCATAGCTTATATGAAAGAAAACGGCGAAAACTGGAAGCTGGAACTGATAGAAGGTCTACCGGAGGGCGAGAGCATCAGCTTTTACCGTCAGGGGGACTATGCGGAATTTTGCGCCGGGCCTCATATCACGAATACGTCGCTGATTAAGGCATTTAAGCTTCTGTCTATTGCCGGGGCTTACTGGCGGGGAGACGAACACAATAAAATGCTGACAAGAATTTACGGGATATCATTTCCGAAAGCTTCAGAACTGGAAACATACCTTACGCAGTTGGCGGAGGCGAAGGCCAGGGACCACAGGAAGCTGGGAAAAGAGCTGGGGCTGTTTGCGCTTATGGAAGAGGGGCCGGGATTTCCTTTTTTCCTTCCGAAGGGGATGGTGCTGAAAAATCTGCTCATTGATTACTGGAGAAAAATCCATGAGCGGGAAGGCTATATGGAAATTTCCACGCCCGTTATGCTGAGCAGGGAGCTGTGGGAGACTTCCGGGCACTGGGAGCATTACCGGGAAAATATGTATACCTCGGTGATTGACGGGGAGGATTTTGCCATCAAGCCCATGAACTGCCCCGGCGGAATGCTGGTGTATAAGATGGAGCCCCGTTCCTACAGGGAATTGCCCATGCGGCTGGGAGAGCTGGGCGTGGTTCACCGGCATGAAAAGTCCGGGCAGCTTCACGGCCTCATGCGTGTGAGAAGCTTTACGCAGGACGACGCCCACATTTTTATGACGCAGGAGCAGATTGTAGGGGAGATACAAAACGTTGCAAGGCTGATTGACGAGTTTTATACGAAATTCGGTTTTACTTATTATGTGGAACTGTCCACGAAGCCGGAGGACAGCATCGGCAGCGAGGAGGAATGGGAGCTGGCAACGGCGGCGTTGGAAAACGCCATTAAGGGAATGGGGATTCCCTACACGGTGAACGAGGGGGACGGAGCCTTTTACGGGCCCAAGCTTGATTTTCATCTGAAGGATTCCATTGGCCGTACCTGGCAGTGCGGAACCATTCAGCTTGATTTTCAGCTTCCTCAGCGTTTTGAAGCGGAGTATGTGGGAGCGGACGGGGAAAAGCACCGGCCCATTATGATTCACCGGGTGGTGTTTGGCTCCATCGAACGGTTTATCGGCATTTTAATCGAGCATTACGCGGGTAAGTTCCCTGTGTGGCTCTCGCCGGTTCAGGTAAAAATTCTCCCTGTGTCGGATAAGTATCTGGCTTATGGGGAAAAGGTGATGGCGGAGCTTAAGAGCCGGAACGTGCGGGTTGAGATAGACGGGCGGAACGAAAAGCTGGGGTACAAAATCAGAGAGGCGCGGCTTGAGAAAGTTCCTTATATGCTGATTGTGGGCGAGAAGGAACAGGAGAATGACACGGTGACGGTAAGGCGCCGTGACGGGGAAGAAGGGAAACAGGATTTGGGAGAGATGAGGATGGAGGAGTTTGTAGAAAAAGGTTTTACCTGAAGCTGTGTTTTGAAAATATAATGACAGAAAAACAGGAATAGGAATTAAAGGTTTATATAACTAGGACTATTAGTAATAATTGCTAAAAATGAAGTGACGGCGAGAGGGGTGGATTGGTAAATATTTATCGAATATCTGAGAAAAACCATGGATTTGTAAGAATTTTGTGGTATAATTTTGCTATGATAAGCGGAGAAGAAGGAATGGAAAATTCAGAACAAGGGCAGTCATATGTTAGGCAATATGAAGATAACTTAAACAAGTATGAAAACTTTTGCATTTATTTGGAAAGCCAGCTTAGGGAAGTTATAAAGGAAATGGATGTTTCTTACTATGAACTAAGTTATCGAATTAAAACATTGGATTCTATTTTGGAAAAAGCAGAAAGAAATTCCTTATCTATGTCGGAAATCTATGATGTTATTGGTTTTCGTATTGTTACGTTGTTTAAACGTGATGCGTCTGCCATTTGTGATGTTGTCCGAAAAGTATTCCGGGTTGTATGGGAAAGTGATAAAGCAGAAGGAAAGCCTGCTGATACATTTGGGTATTTATCTGTCCATTTTCAAATTAAATTACCTGGAGAGTGGCTTCATGCGCCAACCACCCGTGGCTTTGCTGGTGTGGAAGCCGAGTTGCAAGTCCGGACTTTCAGCCAGCATATTTGGGCGGCATCTTCACATCTCTTGCAGTATAAGATGGAGTCTGTCATACCTTATGTGATGCGTCGTAATATTAATCGTTTATCAGCTGTTCTGGAAATTGTGGATGATGAGTTGGAATCCATTTTAAAAGCAAAGGAGGGATATCAGTCATATTTGTTGGAAACATCTTGTAGGGAAGATGAGCAGTCAGAAATCCTTTTGGATAGTATCCTCCTGGAACATATTTTAGATGAGGTTTTTGAGGGGGAAAATAAAAGACCGCAGGAACCTTATGATGATTTGCTAAATGAACTGTTTTTTTGTGATATAAGAACAGTAGGACAGCTTAAAGAGCTTCTATCCAGTGAGCTGGAAAGTATTCAGAAAAAGGAAGATAGGAAAAAGAAAAATAGTGGCAAAGCATTTTACAGTTATGCAGGCAGGCTAAGAATTGCAATGCAAGCGCATTTTCCCGGTATATACGAAAAAATGCGTATGGAATACTATAAATGAAAAATAGGGGATTAAATGAAATGATAGATGCAGACGATACCAGTGTATTCAGAGACCCCATTCACGGACTGGTTCTCGTATATCCCTGGGAACGAAAATTAATTGATACGGAAGAATTTCAAAGACTTCGCCGAATACATCAACTTAGCATGACATACCTGATTTACCATGGGGCAGAACATACCAGATTTGGGCATAGCATTGGCGTGATGCATATTGCCGGGCGTGTAATGGAGCATTTGAGAAAATTTGAACCATTAAAAAGTTTGAGCGAGAACATATTTTTTGAGAAAAAGGCCTTAGTACGCATGGCAGCACTCCTTCATGATATTGGCCACGGTTGTTTCTCACATGTTGGAGAAAATGAAACTAATATTTATCCTGCTTTAAGCGACCCGGTTAGTGGAGAAATGGTATCTGGCCACGAAGTTTATACCCGATGTATTATCAAGGAAAAACTGTCAAAAATAATCGAAGAGTTCTGGCCAAAGTCGGCGGAACGCAGTATGGTAGAAGATATTCTGATGATTCTCAGCCAAGGATCCAGTGACCCCACTTATCGATTTTTTGATGATATTATCAGCGGCCAGTTGGATTGTGATAAAATGGATTATCTTTTAAGAGACAGTCATTATTGTGGAGTCGAGTACGGTGTTTTTGATTTGGATAAACTAATTCATTCCCTGCGTGTTGCGGAATTTGACGGAAACCATATTCTGGCGGTTAGCCAGAATGGCATACAAGCTGTAGAAGAATTTGTACTGGCACGGTACTGGATGTTTATTCAAGTATATTTTCATAAAGACCGTAGATTATTTGACTACTATTTAAGTTCCTTTTTAAAAAATTATCTGCAGTGTGCAGAGGGTAAAACCGGAAAATATCCTGAAGATTTAGACAAATATTTGGAGTTGGATGATGCGAAAATTGAGCGAGCTATAAGAGACTATGCTAAAAGAAACGATAATTCGGAGATATGCTATTTTGCAAACCGGCTATATAAAAGGATACATCATAAAGTAGTTTTTGACCCTCCATATGTTCATTACAACGGAAAAGATGAAGAACAAAGCGATGCATACCATAGAATTACTTATGTAAATCAAAATATACGCAAGGAATACGCAAACAGCCGGAATGTGTATGTTGATTTAGCAAAGGGCTCCACAGCTAAGCATATTTTCGATATTAAAATTTATACTGAAGAATCAGACCCTGATTATAAAACGGAATTACTATTGTTTAAAGAAATGCCGGCAATCCCTATAATATCTAAACACGATGGGAGCATTAAACCGATTCAAGACTATTCTTTTACACTAAGAAGTATTTCTGACCGGAAAATCAGTATTCTTCGCGTCTATGCAGAAGAAACAGAAGCAAACGAATTACAGAAAAAATGCATCAATTGGTTTACGGTTGAATATACTACTAAGATTGCGCAGTTAGAAGAGGCGAAAGAGAAAAAGGCAAAACTTAAAGGCGAGTTAGATAAAACTGAAGAATCGATTAAAAAACTGCAAGAGGATTTGAACGCCTCTGATTCTTGACCAGAATCAGAAGAGAATTATTAAAATTCCTTGCTTAATAAAATTGTAAATGATATAATGAATAAAATTTAGGAGGCAGATTCATGGATTTAAATACATTTATCATTCAGTTGCTGCATGAAAGAGGGGACACTATTCATGGTCGTGTGCAGTTGCAGAAATTGGTCTATTTCTGTAAGGCATTGGGAGTTAATATCAATGCGAGCTATAAGCTGTATATTTATGGCCCTTATAGTCAACAGGTAGCTGATGCGTTACAGGATTGCGTAGCTGATGATATTTTGACAGAAGCCAATGGGATTATAGAAAAGGGCAAGGAATATGATGAATTTTTTGATTTCATCGTTCATACAGGCACAGTATTAGATACTCGTTCAAAGAGTATAGTACATGATATACTTCAATTGTGTGGAACTATGACAACTAAAGAATTGGAGATAACAGCGACTACGTTTTTTATAAACAGGCAGCAAAAAGCTTTATTTGGTGATGACAATAAGGAAGCTGTTATCAGAAAAGTATCTAATGCAAAGGGAAACCGGTTTAATCAGGAAGAAATTGAAAGGTCATATTACAGAGTGTCAACTGAATTTTTGGCTTTAGAGAAGAAGTATGCCTTAGCTATGTAAGGAATAAATTTTTGTTTGCTTTAAGGTTAGCAAATAGAGTATGAAGAAAGCAAACATTGACAGTTTCAGTTGAAAACTCAAACCACGGTAAAGAATAAAAAGTTTCTGCCGATATATAAATAAAAGCCCATGGAAAGGGTGACATAATTTGCATGGAAGCAGACTATAAACGGAAAGTATCGGAGACTGTTGTTTTGTGCAATTGTCTCCGATTTTTTATTTTATAAGCCGACCTGCGGAGCATGGTAATGTCTGATTTATAAACCGGCTTTCAAGAAGCGGCGGCAACTGATGGAGAAAACAGATTGAATATTGCGATAGTGCTTGCCGCCGGTGTGGGGCAGAGAATGAGAAGCGGCGGGCTGCCGAAACAATTTTTAAAATTAATGGGAAAACCCATTGTAATTTATACGCTGGAAAAATTTGAGCAGAGTGAAGAAATCGACAAAGTAATTGTGGTCTGTCACGGAAGCTATACGGAATATATGCAGAATCTTCTCGGATTGTATCAGATTACAAAGGTGGATAAAGTCATTGTTGGCGGAAGTAATAGGCAAAGCAGCTTAAAGCGGGGGCTTGAAGCGATTGCCGGGGACGGCGGAAAGCCGGATGACATTGTTATGATACATGACGGCGTAAGGCCTCTGGTGGATTTATCCGTGATACATGAAAATATCTGTGTGGCTGCTCAATACGGATGCGCCGTTACGGCGCACCCGGTAACGGAATCAGTTATTATTACCAGTACGGAGGAAGCCGGAATGGACGAGTTCAAGAAAAGGGCGGATACCTATTCCATTACAGCTCCTCAGACTTTTCAATTCGGCAAAATTATGGAGGCTTACGGGAAGATAGATACTTTGGGGCAGACGGAAATGCCCTTGCTGGATGCGGCAATGGTATATGCCGGGACTGGCGGAACCGTCCATTTGGTGAAAGAGCAGAGGACGAATATCAAAATCACAACGCCGGAGGATTATTATTTTCTGAAAGCGATATTGGAGCTAGAAGAGCATAAAAACGTGTTTGGGGTGTAGATATGGTAGAACAGCGGGATATAGAAATTATTTTAAATAACCCCATTAACTGGGAGAATTTCAGGAACAAAACGGTTCTGGTGACGGGGGCCACCGGGCGTCTTGGCATGTATATTGTGGAGGCCATCAGCAAGGCCAATATTGACTGGAATTTGAATATCACAATTCTTGCCCTTGCTCGGAGCAGGCAGAAACTGAGGGAAGTGTTTGGCGCGTCCCTGGGGCTTACCTATATTCACACACTGGTGCAGGACATTACTGAACCCATTCATTGGGAAGGCGACGTCCACTATATTTTCCATACGGCAGGGCTTGCCAGTCCGCAGGATTTTACCAACTGGCCGGTGGATACACTTTGGGGGCATGTGCAGGGGACGAAAAATGTGTTGGAACTGGCAAGGGAAAAGAAAAGCGAAAAAATCCTGTATGTGTCCACAGTTGAAATTTATGGCGAATGGAAAAGCGAAAAGGGGATTCATGAAGAGGATATGGGGCCTATGCACTGCGATAATGCAAGGGCCTGCTATCCGGAGGCAAAGAGGCTTTGCGAAACCATGTTTGCGGCCTATGAGGCGCAATATCAGATACCTTATGTGGGGGTACGGCTGTGCCATACTTTCGGACCCGGGATTGCCCTTGACGATGGCCGGGCATTTTCGGAATTTATCAAGAATGTGATTGACGGAAAAGATATCATTCTGCAGACAGACGGAAGCGCTGAAAGAACTTATACTTATGTGGCGGACGCTATAGGCGCCATGCTGCTGGCTTTCACGAAGGGGAAGGAGCATTATTATAACATTGCCAATCTGGATAATTTAATTAGTATCCGGGATTTGGCGGAGCTGATTGCAGGACTGGATACAAAAGGAAAAGTAAAGGTGCGGTATACGCATCCGGAGGAGCAAAAATTAAAGTATCTGCCTTTTAAGCTTGGAATTATGAATGTTGACAGAATCAGGGAGCTTGGCTGGTGGCCGCAGGTAGGACTGGAGGATGCGTTCCGGTATACACTGGAATCTTTTTTGCAGAGAAGCTGACAGCGGAGTTTGAACAACAGAAGGCTTGCGAAGGGAAAGGCAGCGGGATTGCCGGAATTTGAAAATTTTAGAAAGTGGGACAAGGGGGATGAATGAAGAACAACGGTATATTCAAAAGAGAATATGGACGGCGCGGCTTCAAAGCATCCCTTTTTATTTGTGCCGGATATTTTCGGTGAAAAAGAAAAAAATCGTTTTCTGCTGTATCGAGGGAACAACCGGCTACACATGCAACCCCAAATATATTGCGGAGGAATTTATCCGAAGAAATACAGGTTATGAACTGGTATGGCTTGTGAATGATATTTCAAAGAAATTTCCCAAAGAAATAAAAGTTGTACACAACAGTCTGTGGAATCGGGCATATCACCTTGCAACAGCCCGTTTCTGGATTGACAACAGCAGAAAACAGTTAGAGGCACGGAAGAGGAAAAATCAGATTTATATACAAACCTGGCATGCAAAGCTGGGATTTAAGCCTACCTGCCTTGACAGAGGCTCCTCTTTTTCAAAAATAGCCTATCTGGTGAGCAAGCACGACTCTGACATGATAGATTATGTGCTTTCCAATTCAAAATGGTATGACAATACGCTTCCCACGGGAATGATATATGACGGGCCGGTGCTTCGTACGGGGTCGCCGAGATGTGATATTCTGATAAACGGAAAAAACGAGTGCAGAAAAAAGGTGCGGGTTGCCTATAAGCTGCAAGAGGATGCGAAAATCCTTATGTATGCGCCGACATTCCGGGGCGGCAGCCAGGGGACAGACAGAACCATTGCGGCAGAACAGGGATTTCCTGATTTCGAGCGTCTTATAAATGTATTGGAAGAACGTTTTGGCGGCATATGGTATGTTTTTTTGCGTCTGCATCCGCAGCTGGTTGCCAGAAATCTGGACAGGGAGGCAGTTGACGGCCTGAATAAAAGAACCGTGGATGTAAGCCGGGTGGACGATATGTATGAAGTGTTGGCAGGCTGCGACGCTTTTATGACAGATTATTCCAGCGCCGCTTTTGATGCGGCAGTAATGAAAATTCCTGTGTTCATTTATGCGGATGATTATAAAGAGTACGAAGGCGAGCGGGGAAAACTTCTGTGGGATTTGAGAAAGCTTCCTTTTCCGCTTGCGTTAAATGACGAGGAACTGGAAGAGCGGGTAAAGGTATTTAATAATAAGCAGTATCTGAAAGAACTGGATGAACTGTTTGAAACCACGGAGATGGTGGAGGATGGGATGGCTGCGGGGAAAGTGGCGGAGGTTTTAGAGAGACTGAGTAAGGAAAAATAAAATTGA
>OFFW01000389.1_pt1 | contig 32618 bp, 25 predicted proteins | sample 1521501 | NCBI WGS metagenome assembly OFFW01 (sample SAMEA3504107, study PRJEB24116) | mouse gut metagenome | biome: mouse gut; feature: mouse-associated habitat; material: faeces | place: Denmark | collected 2011
GCCGGCCATATCGGCAGCGCCACCACCATGACACTGGTGCCACAGGTGGCGGACGCGGTAAAGATTCCCGTAATTGCAGCGGGGGGAATCGGCGACGGAAGAGGCTTTGCGGCGGCTTTGATGCTGGGAGCAAAGGCGGTTCAGATGGGAACCCGCTTTATTGTGGCAAAGGAATCCATTGTCCATGCCAATTATAAGGAGCGGGTGATTAAGGCGAAGGATATCGATTCCGAGGTGACCGGAAGAAGCACAGGCCATCCAATCCGGGTACTCCGCAATAAGATGACCAGAGAGTATCTCCGCATGGAAGCGGAAGGCGTAGGGCTGGAAGAGCTTGAAATGCTGACCTTAGGCTCTTTGCGCAAGGCGGTGATGGAGGGCGACGTGGTAAACGGAAGCCTTATGGCGGGTCAGATTGCGGGAATGGTGAAAAAAGAGCAGACCTGCCGGGAAATCATAGAGGAAATTATGACGGAGGCGGAGAAACTGTTATGTCAAAAGTAGTTTTTATGTTCCCGGGACAGGGTTCGCAGTACATAGGAATGGGTAAGGAGTTTTACGAGAAGTTTCCGGTATGCCGGCAGGTTTACGAGCTGGCCGGGGAAGCAGCAGGGCTTAATGTGGCGGAGATTTGTTTTGAGGAAAACGACAAACTGCCTATAACGGAATACACACAGATTGCCATGCTGGCAACGGAAGCGGCAATTTACGCGCTGCTTAAGGAAAACGGTTTTATGCCGGACGTGACGGCGGGGTTAAGCCTTGGGGAATACGGCGCGCTGATTGCCTCCGGCGTCATGGGCATGAGAGACGCGTTTTCGGTGGTGCGCAAAAGAGGAATCTATATGCAGAACGCCGTGCCCACAGGGGGAGCCATGAGCGCGGTGCTGGGGCTTGAGGCCGCCGCTATTGAGAAGGTCTGTGAGGAAACGCAGGGAATGGTTTCCATTGCCAATTACAACTGCCCGGGCCAGATTGTCATTACGGGAGAAAAGACGGCTGTGGACGCGGCGGGGCTTGCCTTAAAGGAGGCCGGGGCAAAGCGCATCATTCCCCTTAACGTGAGCGGCCCTTTTCATTCCCCGATGCTTGCCCATGCGGGAGAACAGCTTGGGGAAGCGCTTAGGGAGGTTGAAATTGCCGGGGAGTTTCTTCCCTATGTGGCAAATGTGACCGCCGGCTATGTGACAGAGGCATGTGAAGTAAAGCCCCTGCTTGAGCGGCAGATTGCTTCCAGCGTCCGCTGGCAGCAGAGCATCGAACGGCTGATTGCAGACGGAGCGGATACCTTTGTGGAAATCGGGCCGGGGAAAAGCCTTTCGGGATTTATGCGCAAGATTAACAGGGAAGTATCGGTATTTAACATTGATAAACTGGAGGATTTTGAAAAATATGCTGACAGGTAAGGTTGCCCTTGTGACAGGGGCCGGACGGGGAATCGGCGCGGAGATTGCCAGAGCCTTTGCAAAAGAGGGCGCGGCAGTCATTGTAAATTACTGCGGCTCAAAAGAAAAAGCAGAGGCGCTGGCGGAAGAAATAAACGCCGGCGGGGGAAGCGGGGAAGCTTACAGGTGCGACGTCTCCGATTTTGCCGCCTGCGGGGAAATGATACAGGAACTGATTCAAAAATACGGACGGATTGATATTCTGGTAAACAACGCGGGCATTACCCGGGACGGACTTCTGGCAAAAATGTCGGAGGAGGATTTTGACAGGGTGATAGACACGAATCTGAAAGGCGCGTTTAACACGATTCGCCATATGACCCGCTGGTTTTTAAAACAGAGAAGCGGTAAGATTATCAATTTATCCTCGGTTTCCGGCATTATGGGAAATCCGGGACAGGCAAATTATTCCGCCAGCAAGGCGGGCGTAATCGGCCTTACAAAGAGCGCGGCCAGAGAGCTGGCGTCCCGTGGGATTTGCGTCAACGCAATCGCGCCCGGATTTATCGACACGGATATGACGGCGTCTCTGCCCGGGGCGGCAAGGGAAAAGCTGCAGGAAAATATTCCGATGAAAAGAATCGGCGAGCCAAAGGATATTGCCAACATGGCGGTTTTTCTGGCCTCCGGCAAATCGGATTATATCACCGGGCAGGTTTTTGCGGTGGACGGCGGGATGACAATCTAGCGCGGTTAAAGAGCAGCATAATGTTGGGATGAAGGAAGAGTTTGGCGGCATGTGAAAAGGCAGGCTGCGGGAAAGGCATGGTCTTATATGAGCAGGAGAGTGGTTGTAACGGGAATGGGTGCGATTACGCCGGTTGGGCTTGGCACAGCGGAATTTTGGAACGCCGTAAAGGAAGGAAAGCACGGGTTCGCACCGATTACAAAGTTTGATGTATCTGAATATAAATGTAAAATTGCCGCGGAGGTAAAGGGCTTTGACGCCAAAGAATATATGGATTTTAAGGCCGCAAAGCGTATGGAGGTTTTTTCCCAGTATGCGGTGGCGGCAGCGGCGGAGGCTCTTGCGGATTCCGGCCTTTCCATGGAAAAGGAAGACCCCTATCTCGTGGGCTGCGCCATCGGCTCCGGCATTGGAAGCTTACAGGCAATGGAGCGGGAGCATACAAAGCTTCTTGAAAAGGGGCCGAACCGGATTAATCCGCTGATGGTTCCCCTTATGATTAGCAATATGGCGGCGGGAAACGTATCCATTCAGTTCGGGCTGAAAGGAAAAAGTATTAACTCTGTGACGGCCTGCGCCACAGGAACCAACACCATCGGGGAAGCATATCGCGCCATCCAGTACGGGGAAGCGGACGTCATGGTAGCCGGAGGAACGGAAGGCTGTATCACACCGGTTGGAATTGCCGGATTTACGGCTCTTACAGCGCTTTCTACCGTAGATAACCCGGACGAGTGTTCCCTTCCTTTTGACAAAAGAAGAAGCGGGTTTGTGATGGGCGAAGGCGCGGCGGTGGTGGTTCTGGAAGAGCTGTCCCACGCCCTTGCGCGGGGGGTTAAAATCTACGGGGAAATCGCAGGCTACGGCTGCGCCTCCGACGCGTATCACATTACCTCTCCTGAGGAATCAGGAGCAGGGGCGGCAAGGGCTATGGAAAACGCTATAAAGGACGCCGGGCTTAAGCCGGAGGATATTCTTTATATCAATGCCCACGGCACCGGCACCCACCACAACGATTTGTTTGAGACAAGAGCCATTAAGCTTGCTTTCGGTTCTCATGCAAAGAATCTCAAAATCAATTCCACCAAATCCATGGTGGGGCACCTGCTGGGCGCGGCGGGAGCCATTGAGTTTGTAACCTGCGTAAAAGAACTGGAGGAAGGCTTTTTGCATCAGACGGTGGGCTATACCACGCCGGACGAGGAGCTTGACCTTGATTACCTGAAAGAGCCGGTAAAGGGAGACTTCCGGTATGCGCTGAGCAATTCTCTGGGATTCGGCGGACATAACGCAAGCCTGGTTCTTGCGAAGTATACCGGGGAACAGGGCGGAAAATAAGCGCATCAACGGAAACATAAGGAAGAAACGAGGCGTAAAGCAATGTCATATATGGATATAAAACAGATTATGGAAATCATACCTCACAGGCAGCCTTTTCTTTTGATTGACGCCATTGAGGAGTTGGAGCCGGGCGTAAGGGCCGTCGCCAAAAAGTGCGTCAGCTATAACGAGCCTTATTTTGCCGGCCATTTTCCCGGCGAGCCAGTGATGCCGGGTGTGCTGATTATCGAAGCCATGGCGCAGGCGGGAGCGGCGGCGATTTTAAGCAGACCGGAAAACAAGGGCAAAACGGCATATTTTGCCGGAATCAATAATGCAAAATTCAAACGCAAAGTAGTTCCCGGCGACGTCCTTATCTTAGAGCTTGAAATTATCAAAGAAAAAGGACCGATAGGAATCGGCAAGGGAACGGCGAAGGTGGACGGAAAACCGGTAGCGTTCGCAGAGCTGACATTTGCAGTTGGAAGCGGGGAATAAGTTATGGCGCCTATATTTGTAAAGAAGAAATTCATTACCACAGACAGCGAAAACGAAAGAGGCGCAAGGAAACGCTTTAACGGCCGGTTTTACATAAATCTCCGGGAAATGCGGCAAAGCCGGGAATCGTCGGAGGATTTAAGCGGGCGGAGCGAAAAAGAAGAGTCCCCGGAGCCGTCCGTCTCGCCGGAGACGATGGAATGCCCTTTCTGCAAAAAAAGACAGGTAAAATCCGAAGTAGTGGAAAATAAATATGTCTGCGGGGATTGCGGCGGGTATTTCCGGGTGCGTACCGGCAACCGGATTAAGATGGTGGCGGATAAATGGAGCTTTACGCCATGGTTCCAGAATACGGAGGCGGAAAATCCGCTGGACTTTCCGGGCTACATGGAGAAGCTGAAAGCCGTCAGGGAAAAGACCGGCCTGTCCGAAGGCGTAACCATAGGCAGAGCTAGAATCTACGGGGAAGCGGCAGTGCTTGGTGTCTGTGACGCTAGATTCCTTATGGGCAGCATGGGCCATGTGGTGGGAGAGCGGATTGCGGCCGCGGTGGAAAAAGCCACGCAGATGCGGCTTCCGGTTATCCTGTTTTGCTGTTCCGGCGGCGCGAGAATGCAGGAGGGGATGATTTCCCTGATGCAGATGGCCAAAACCGCAGCCGCGTTAAAGAAGCATTCCGAAGCAGGGCTTTTGTATGTGCCGGTTCTGACCGACCCCACCACGGGGGGAGTGACGGCAAGCTTTGCCATGTTAGGCGACATCATTCTGGCGGAGCCGGGGGCGTTGATTGGCTTTGCGGGGCCAAGGGTGATTGAGCAGACCATCGGGCAAAAACTGCCGGAGGGCTTTCAGAGAGCGGAATTCCAGCTTTCTCACGGATTTGTGGACGCTATCGTGGAGAGAGCGGATTTAAAGAGAACCTTATATAAAATACTGAGAATGCACCGAAATAAAGGCGGATATGCGGGCTTTCTTCCGGGAACGGACTTTAGTTTCCAGCCCAGCGAGCTGATGCGGGAGAGGGAAGTGAAGGGAAAAACCCTGACCGCATGGGAAAAGGTGAAAGCCGCGAGGAGCGCCCAGCGGCCCTCCTGCATGGATTATATCCAAAAAATATTCGACGATTTTTTAGAACTCCACGGCGACAGATGCCATGGGGACGATTCGGCGGTGGTGGGCGGTGTGGCAAGTTTAAGCGGCCAGCCCGTCACGGTAATCGGGATTCATAAAGGGAGCGATATGAAGGACTGCGTCCGGCGCAATTACGGAATGCCCTCTCCCGAGGGATACCGGAAAGCCCTCCGCCTGATGAAGCAGGCGGAAAAATTCGGCCGGCCGATTATTACCTTTGTCAACACCTCCGGCGCGTTCTGCGGACTGGAAGCGGAAGAAGAAGGACAGGGAGAGGCCATTGCCCGGAACCTGTTTGAAATGTCGGCGCTTAAGGTGCCGGTGCTGTGTCTGATGATTGGCGAGGGAGGAAGCGGTGGCGCGCTGGCGCTGGCCGTGGGAAACCAGGTTTGGATGATGGAAAATGCCACCTATTCGGTTCTTTCCCCGGAAGGTTTTGCCTCAATTCTGTGGAAGGACGGAAAGCGTGCCAGGGAGGCCGCCGGGATTATGAAAATCACGGCGCAGGATTTGCTGGGACTTAAGGTGGTGGAAAAGGTGATTCCCGAATACGGGCAGGCGGATGGCAAATCGCTGCATGATATTTCCATGTTTATGAAGTACCACATGCGGGAATTTCTGAAAAGTTGCGAGAGTATGAGCGGGGAAGAGCTGGCCCGGCAGCGTTACGAAAGGTTCCGCCGCTTTTAAGGCGGGAGTTTCGGATAAAGGCAGTTGCAAAAAGGTGAAAGCGCAGAAGGCGGCGCGGAAATGAGGAGAGGAATGAGAGCCAGAATATGCGGTACCGGAAGTGCGCTTCCGAGACGGGAAGTGACCAACGACGAATTAAGTAAAATTATGGATACCTCCGACGAATGGATAAGGAGCCGGACGGGAATCTGTTCCAGGCACCTTGCCGTGGAGGAGAGCCTTACCGCTCTTGCGGCCAGGGCGGCAAGGCAGGCTCTTTCAGAAGCCGGGATGGAGGCTGCGGAGCTGGATATGATTCTGGCGGCCACCCTTTCGGCGGATAAACTGCTGCCATCCCTTGCCTGCGAACTGCAGCGTGAACTTTCGGCGGAAAGGGCGGTGGCTTTCGATATCAACGCTGCCTGCTCGGGTTTTATTTTTGCGCTGCAGACGGCGGACGCTTATATAAAAAGCGGGCAGTATGAGAAAATCCTTGTGGTGGGCGGAGAAATCCTGTCAAAACTCATGGACTGGAACGACCGTTCCACCTGCGTGCTCTTCGGCGACGGAGCCGGGGCCGCGGTGGTGAGAGCCGACAGCGAGTTCGGGATTCTGGGCAGTGTGCAGGGCTCCGACGGGGCGAGGGGAGAGGTTCTTATGTGCGAGGACAGAAAGAACAACAACCCTTACGTGAGCAATACAAAGGATTTGTCCTATGTGTCCATGGACGGGCAGGAGGTTTATAAATTTGCCGTGCGGACAGTGCCGGAGGCCATTTTAAAGGCCACGGAGCGGGCGGGAATTTCAGTGGACGAGGTTGACCTTTTCATTCTTCATCAGGCGAATATCCGAATTCTCCAGTCTGTTTCGAAACGCCTCAAAATCCCCATGGAAAAGATTCCCATGAATTTGCAGACGTGCGGAAATATTTCCGCGGGAAGCATTCCGATTTTGTTGGATTTCGTCAATCGCCGTGGTATGATACAAAGAGGAAATAAAATCGTGCTTGCAGGATTTGGAGCGGGACTGACCTGGGGAGCGTCGGCGCTTACCTGGTAAAGAAAAACGCCGGCTTTGGCGTATCGCCATTTCGGCGCATTGGCGGCAGGAAGCCGGAGGCGGCGCTTCGCAAGTATCCGGGTCAGATTTGTCCGCATAAGGCAGGAATGGAGCAGAAAATGGAAAAAAAGGATATTACGGAGCAGACGCTGAATCAGCTTCTGGTTAAGCATTTCAAAAATATTATGGAGATTGAAGAAAAGTATCTGATTTCACCGGAATTTAAGGATATCAGCGTAAATGACATGCATGTCATTGAAGCAATCGGAGTGGAAGAACCCAAGATGATGTCCACCGTGGCAAAGCTGATGGCCGTTACCACGGGAACGCTGACAAAATCTGTCGACGGCCTTTTCGATAAAGGATACGTGACAAGGGAGCGGGGGGAAAAGGATAAGCGCGTGGTTTTTGTATCCCTCACGGAAAAGGGAAAAAAGGCATACTATCACCACCAGACCTTTCACAGAGATATGATTGCCCGGATTAAGGACGGGGTAAGCGAGCAGGAAATCGAGGTTGTGATTCGGGTGCTTGCCAGAATGAACGACTATTTTGAGAAAATATATGAGATGTAAAACGACGGCGCTTTCGGAAATGTAAATGGTGAAAGCGCCGTTTGGGCAGAGAGATTTTGGAGCTCAAACGGCGCACGCCTTAAGAATTTTATCCGCCGCGCTTTTTGCGCCGCCGCATCTTTTAAAACTGTCGGAGATTTTGGCGGCGTTTTTCCGGTAAGACGGATTTGACAGCATATAGTCTACAGCCCTGCGGATTTGCGCCGGGCTTTCTTTTTTCAGAAGAAGCCCCGCCCCTAACTGGGCCGTCCTTGCGGCCACGCCCTTTTGTTCGGAGGTGAGGGGATGCATAATAAGGGGAACCTGATAATACAGACTTTCGCTTACGCTGTTCATTCCGCAGTGGGATAAAAACGCGTCCGCCGCAGAGAGCACGGCAATCTGGTCCACGCTTTCAAAGATGGAAATGTTTTCCGGCAGGGACCCCAATTTTCTTGTATCCAGGCAACTTCCAACGGACATTATCACCTGAATATCCGTGCCGCCAAGGGCGGAAATGCAGTTCCGATAAAACTTCGGCAAATTGTTGTTGACGGTTCCCATGGAAATATAGACAAGCCGGCTTTTTTCTTTCTTTATCCTGAAGGATGGGGGGCGGATGGAAGGCCCTACAAAGGCGTATCTGTCGGAAAAGGTATCGGCGCAGGGCTGAAATTCCGGCGATGTGTAGACGATGGTGTTAGTCTGGTTGTCGTTTTGAAGAATATCAAGAATGCTTTTTATGGGGTATCCCACGTCCCGGAGCCGCTTCAATTCCCTGTTTATTTTGGGCATGGAAAGGAGCATGTTTGTCATTTCCCTGAAACTTTGCTTCATAATTTTTGCCGAATATTGATTGAAAGCAAAGGTGGTGGTAGAGGAGACAAAGGGAATGCCCAGCTTTAACGCAACGGCCTTTCCCCATACTGCCATAGAATCCGCAACGATACAGTCCGGCCTGAAAAGAGCCATATCCCTGCAGACCATATCGTCCAGAGCCAGAGTGGTGTCCACCAATAGCTTTGTGGAAAACGCAAGGTCTTTTCCGATTCTGGCGGCGTCTTGGGAATCCGGCGCCTGCAGTGCCGTCCCCGGTTTCCTTTGTGCTGCGCCTGGGCCGGATTCCGGGCGGGACATCTGCTGCGTGATATCATATTTATCGCAGGAGACAAATTCCGCCCCAGCCTGTTCAATCTTTTCCCGAAAGGCGTCATAGGAGTAATAACGTACCTGATGGCCGCGCAGGGCCAGCTCCCTGACAACTCCCAGAGTAGGGTTGGTGTGGCCGTGGGCCGGGATGCAGAAAAATACAATTCTACTCACTGTCGTTCTCCTTTTCAGGGGCGGTTTCCCCCATAGACATTTCCCCGAAAATCATGGAAATATATTTGTCCATCATGGATTTGGGCGGTATGGCGATTCCTTTTTCGATATCCCCCAGCACCAGAATTGTGTCGCCCGGATGGAGGCCGAACATTTCCCTTGCTTCTTTAGGGATGACGAATTGCCCTTTTTCACCGATTTTTACGGTCCAGGCGTTTTTTCCTTTTGGTGTGTTCATAGAAAAGGCTCCTGTATGAAAAGTATGAATAGTTATACTTATTATACCGGATAAAGATGAAATGTCAAGATAAGCCCAACGTTTTGGAAATATACTTCGGGCAAGCGCTTTTGTGCAGTGCTTTGTACAGTAAATTTACCGCTGGCTATACCGCCGGCGATTTGTTATAATCAAGAAAAATCAGAAAGTTGTCCGGGCGGCTTTACTCATTCGATGAAAACGCTGTCAAAAGGGCACGGAGAGGAGAGAGCGGTATGCTTTGCATTGCAGCAGCTCCATGCAAGGTCTTTTAGGATAGGACGGCATGGAGCAGGATAACTATCCTGAGACTTTGCGGATTATCAGGTGAAACAAAAACATCATTAGGATAATGTTAAGGAGCAAAGTCTATGAAAAATTTAAAAACAGAAATTTATGAAATGAGAAACTTTTTACTGCTGTGGATTACCCAGGCGTTTTCCGGCCTTGGGAGCGGAATGACAAGCTATGCGCTGGTAATCTGGTCGTATACCCAAAAGGGTTCCGCGCTGGCCACGTCCATGCTTATGATATGTTCGTACGCGCCCTATGTGCTGCTCAGTATTTTCGCGGGAGCGCTCAGCGACAAGTGGAATAAAAAAGCGACGATGCTTATCTGCGATACGGTGGCGGCGCTGACGACCGTTGCCATGCTGGCGCTGTTACATTTTGACGCGCTGGAAATATGGCATTTGTACGTAATCAACGCGGTCAACGGACTGATGAACACGGTGCAGCAGCCGGCCTCAGAGGTAGCGGTGACAAGGATTCTGCCTGAAAAGTATTACCAGAAGATAGGCGGACTTAAGTATTTTTCCAATTCGCTCAATACCATTTTAAAGCCGGTTATTGCAACGGCCATTCTGGGAATTGCCGGAATGGGAGCCATTGTGGCTTTCGATTTGCTTTCCTTTGGCGTTGCTTTTGCGGTGCTTGCCTTTGCGGTAAAAATTCCCGAGAGCAGTGAGGATTCTCAAAAACAGGATAAATTATTGACGTCGGTAAAAGAAGGAATCGGATATCTTATAAAAGAAAGAGGCATTTTCGATTTGATTTTGTTTCTTGCCGCAATCAATCTGGTGGCGTCCATTTATGAAGCGGCCTTTCCGGCCATGCTTCTTTCCCGGGACGGCGGAAGCGAGCAGGCCCTTGGGCTGGTCAACGCGGTAATCGGAGTTACCACGCTTCTGGGCAGTATACTGGCGTCCTTTGTAAAGACGCCAAGAAGCAGAGTACGGGTGATTTGCAACTGCCTGCTGTTTTCCATGAGCTTTGAGAATTTTATTCTTGCTTTTGGCAGGACGCCTTTCGTCTGGTGTATCGGAGGGTTCCTTGGCTGGATTGCTATCCCGCTGATGAGCACGAACCTTGAGGCGATTATGCGGCTGCATATTCCGGTCAGGATGCAGGGGCGGGTCTATTCCGTGAGAAACTCCCTGCAGTTTTTCACAATCCCTATCGGCTATTTTCTGGGAGGATTTCTGGTCGATAAGGTTTTTGAGCCGGTGATGGCGCTTCAGAAAGACGGGAGTATACTCGTTCGTCTGTTTGGAAGCGGAAAAGGCTCGGGTGCGGCGCTGCTTTTCTTTGTGATTGCCTTTGCGGGGATTTTGGTGTGCCTCTATTTCAGGCGGGACAAACATATATGGGAGCTGGAGCGATAATTGTAATAAAAATAACCGGTCAGAGGCGGGGAAGCCTGTCTCTGACCGGTTTTGGTTATCAAAATTTTCCATGCCGCAATAGGCTGTTATGCATATTTCCACGAATATCGATGACGGAGAAAAATAAATAAAACAGCATTAAGAAAACTATCCAATTATTCCGAAATAAAGAATGACTATATCTGCAAATTCTATAAACGGATATGAATAATTGGAGGTGCCGTTCATGTTGGAAATAGCTGTTTGTGATGATAGCGAAACGGACTTAAAAGCAATCACTAAGATACTGCATGAAATATGTTCAGAGATAAAACAGGAATATCATTTATCCGTTTTTCAGTCTCCCCATGATATGTTAAAGAAGCAGATAAAAATAGATATTGGTATATTGGATATTATCATGCCGGAATGTAACGGAATTGATTTAGGAAAGGAACTGAAAAACAAATTCGGGGAATTTGCATTGATTTATGCTACCAGTTATGAAGATTATTGCAGACAGGCAATCAACAAAGTCCATGCTTTTTCTTTTCTGGTAAAACCTCTTGATAAAGCAGAGTTAAGAGAACAGATAATAGAGTATGTGCAAAACCCAAAAGAACATAAACAGAACGAAGAAATCATTTTTAAGAATGTGCGAGACGGTGACGGGAACATAATACCCATTGTCCGGCTAAAGGTAAAGGATATTCTGTACTGCGTATATGTAAAATTGCAACGGGAAATAGCTATTGTTTTAGAAAACAAAGTGTATTTTTATGCGTGTGTCTTTGAAAGGCTTTCAGAACAGTTAGAAAATTATGGATTTGCTGTAAACTGTCGGGGAAGTATTGTAAATCTGTCACATATAAAAAGGCTGAAAGGCTATACAATTTACCTTGACAATGGAGAGGAATTACTGTTGACGCAAAAACGTGTATCTGATTTTAAAGAAAAGATGAATACCTATTTTCATGGGAAATAAAGGTGTGGAAAATGGAAAAATTTTTGATTATGTTTTGCGCTATGCTTTCCTGTTTTATTGTAGCCTATATTGTATTTCAATTTATGGACGAAAGGTATCAAAGGTCATATCAGAAAAAATTTATTTATATCTTATCAGTCGTGGGAACAACTTTGATAATGACGATACTGAATCTTTTGAATATACCGATACTGAACCTATCCGCATGGCTTATGTTGGTCGCTATTGGAGCAAGGGTACTTTATTTTGAAAACAGCACAAATAGTGTTAAACGGATTGCAGAATGTGAAGCATTTTTAATCATTATAGCTTTTACGGAAGCATTTGGTGTGATTCTTATCAAATGGCTTTTACAGATAACGGCAGTACAGATAGATAACCCGGTCATGGTAACTTGCTTAGAAGTGACTATTTCAAAAATTCCAGTCATTTTCCTATATTACATTGCGGTCAGAGGCTTTATAAAAAAATATGCCGTCATACATAACAAACTGCAATATATTGCCTGTCTTGTACTTTTCCTGTACAGTTTTATCAATACACTTGTGATTATGAGTGGGCTTTTACATGATTTGGATAATGGGCTTTTTGCAGTAGATATGTGCTGTATTGTATTGGCAGACTTATATCTGCTTTATTTCATTAAAGTAACAGATGAAAAGAAAGCCTATGTTATGAAAGTGCGGGCTTTGGAACAGCAGGCTAACTTGCAGTATGATTATTACCTGCAGCAGGAACAGAACTATAACCAGACCATCCAGATATTACATGATACGAACAGGCACATACAAGCAATTAAGGAGCTTTGTGTATCGGGAAATACAGAGGAAACAATAAAGTATGCAGAGCAGATAGGGAGTATCCTAAAGCCGCTGATACCAACGAAATATACTGGAAATGCAATCCTTGATATTCTTCTTTCGGATAAAGTCAGACAGATTGAAAACAGCGAAATAAGTTTTATTGTAGATTTAGACGGTATCAGTTTCGATTTTATGGAAGCCATAGACATAACTACAATTTTCGGTAATCTTTTAGATAATGCACTGGAATCGTGTGAATCAATACAGGACAGAAAGGATAAGGAGATTGTTTTGACCGCAGAGAGATTTCAGGAAATAGTGTCAGTGACGATTAAGAATGACTGTAACCCTGTTAAGTGGCGGTCTGGTATGCCGGTATCTGAAAAAGGGGAAAACAGAGGTATAGGATTATTGAATGTCCGTAAGGGTATTGACAAATATGACGGGAACTTAAAACTCCGGGAAAATGAGGGGAAGTTCATAGCAGAATTTTTTTTAAACACATAGAAATATATGTTTACTGGATGATGGCAAAGAAAATATGAAAGCTGCTATATAAAAAATGTAAGTCGTGCAGAAAATCTGTAAGTCGCGCAGAAAAAGTTATGAGAGAAGAAAAATTTTTCGATAGAGAGTATGAGTTTCACCAAAACTGATTTCTAAATAAAATGACAGGAGGACGACTTATAGAAACAAGTACAGCAGTAGAAATAATTAAAGTTGAAACATAGGGAACAAGAAAACGCAGTAAAGGAGAATGGATTAGATGATAAATTTGAAAGATATGATTGGAACATTGGTATTTTCTCCATCGGGAAATTACATTGTAGGTGCATCTGAAAGGGAAAATGCAGAATTTCAGAAAAAATGCGAAAATAAAATCAACCTCAATCTGCAAGATTGCGTCGAGCTTTCATGCGTAAGGGAATCTGTTCTTACATCGGAGAACTACAATGACATTATGAAAGTAAAAGGTATGCCGGGAAGCATATTCGGAGATAAGTTTGGATATGAGATGCAAAAGGAAATTGCAGGTTATATGCAAAGTTACTATGCCGGAGAAGCGGGAAAAGAAGATATTGAAAATTATTTTAATGAGTGCTGTACATCTATGAGAGTATATCTTTCTCAAACACGCCGGACAACAGGAACAGATGAAAAGGATAATGCACAGATTATTAGCCAGGTTTATGAAATGTTTGCAAAAGAAAATCAAAGAATGGCAAATCATGCAAACTATCAGGAAGGATTGAAAGTTAATGTCGGGGTTAGTCAGACAGCGGGCTGGTGCTATTATAATTCCGATTATTATTATCAATGTGAAGAAACACATCAGTTTTTGAAAGATATAACACAAAAAATGGCAGAAAAATGGAGTATTCCCACCATTGACACCGAAGATATTGAAAAGAAATCAAAGTTGACACTGGATGGAGGTTTTGACTTCAATAGCGGCTGGAACCACCATTTTAGGCAGGAGCAGATTTAGTGATTACGCAAAAAGCTATGGAAGATGTCAAAAAATTCAGGAGTATATGTTATTGGCTAAAGAAGAAAATCCAACTAAAATATATGAGTGTATTATAATTTATTATTCGTACTGGAAAAGTTGTGCTGTGTGTTATATAGTTGAGATAAATGGTTATTGTCTGGAGATAGGCGAGGAACAGATATTTGAAATAGAGAGGCGTTTAAGGAGGATAAAAAATGTACCCTGTAAGAGAAGAGGCGGAGCGGTTATTAAAGGAAGCGGAGGTCTGCAATCCGGGGCCATGGGGCAGCCACAGCCGGGTGGCGGCAATGTGCGCAGAGAAAATTGCCGCGGCCTGTCCTGATATGGATGAGGAAAAAGCATATGTGTTGGGACTTTTACATGACATTGGACGTAAATTTGGTGTAAAGCATTTAGGGCATGTTTATGACGGATATAAGTATATGCTGGATTTAGGTTATGACGAGGCGGCAAGGATTTGCCTTACCCATTCTTTCAGTGTACCCGATATCAATGTCTATATCGGCAATTGGGATATTGCGGCAGAGCAGCAGGAGGAAATACGCACCTCGCTGGCGGCCTGTGTCTATGACGACTATGATAAGCTGATTCAGCTCTGCGATGCTCTGGCCGGAGCGGAGGGAGTCGTTTCCATGGAAGAGAGAATGACGGATATTAAAAGAAGATACGGTAGCTACCCGCAGGAAAAATGGGACGCCAATATGGCTCTGAGGAGTTATTTTGAGGAGAAAGCGGGGGAGGATATTTATCTTCTTGTTAAAGACGTTGCGTGAGGAAATCAGTTTCCACACATTGTCAGCATTAAATTGCCTGACGTTTAACAGGAGCGAGGTTATCAATGACAGAAAAAGAAAAAAATGATTACTTTTATGTATGCTCACTGATTGAATACATTGCCCGCGAGACAAAGAACCGGCGGGGAATTGTTGTGAGGGCTTTAGGTGAACAGGGAATCAAAAAGCAGCTTCAGGACGCGGAAGTCAATCACTGTCTTTCTTTTGAGCAGGTAAGCGATGAAGTGATAGCCCATTATCGTATTCCGCAGGGGGACTTTGACACGATTACAGACTGCGAGTATACAATTCCCGGTTTCATGGACATTGGCAAGCTGTATTGCATTATGATAGAAGATTGTGCGCAGCCGGGGCAGGAGGTCAGCGAGCTGATGAAAATTTTCACTTCTTTTATCAGTGATAAAATTTCCAATTTCAGGTCGGATGTCTATTACCAGAATCCCAGCTATCTGGAATGTTCGTATAAAGAAGGGTATTTGCTGGATTAGGGGGCAGGTAAACTGATTCAGCAATATCTGGTGAGCACACATAATTGAATATAATATTTTGTTGCAGTCGCGCCTTTCCGGAAAAATTCCGGAGGGTGCTTTTTTCGTAATTTTTTAACGGACACCGCCCTGTTTACATAGAAGACATGGAACAGCAGGTCTGGAAAAATGATACATTATCTGATAAAAAGAGAAGTCCGACGCGCTTTTCCCTGAAAATGATACCTTTTATCAATCAGAGTGACTGGTGGCTCTAATACCGGATTGCTATAATGAAGCAAATAAAAAACGGAGGGCGAAATTTATGAAACGAGGAAAAAAACTAGCGGTATGGATGGCCGGAGCGGTATTGGCGGCAGGGCTGTTATCGGGATGCCAAAAGCAGCAGGAGCCGAAGACGGATGAAGCGCAGGGACAGGTTCAGGAAGGGGCACAGCAGGCAGCAGGCGAGGATTCAAAGGAGCAGGTAACGCTGCGATTTTCCTGGTGGGGCGGCGACAGCCGGCATGAGGCAACGCTGGCATGTATAGAGGCTTTCGAGAAGGAAAACCCCAATATCAAGATAGAAGCGGAATACGGCGGATTTGACGGGTATCAGGATAAAATGTCGGCTTCTCTCTCAGGACAGACGGAAGCTGACATTATGCAGATGGACCAGCCCTGGATGGCGACTTTTATGGCGCAGAACCCGGACTTTTTTGTGAATATCAGAGACTATGAAGACTGCATTTCCCTGGACGGTTTCTCAGAAGATTTCCTGGAAGACTTTTGTGTGTATTCGGACAAGCTGGTATCTCTTCCCACAGGAACAAATGCTTTGAACCTGCTGGCAAATAAGGCGGTTATGGATAAGGCGGGAATCACTTTTTCAGATGTAATAACCTGGGATGATTTTTATGAACAGGGAAAGAAAGTAAATGAGACAGACCCTGAAAGCTATTTTATCAACATGGATAACGGAATCGCTTTTTACGCAACCCGTATTTATTTAATGCAGATGACAAGCCGTCAGCTCATCAATGAGGATTATACACTGGGCGTAACCGTAGACGAGCTGGAAGAGGCATTTGCCTATACAAAGAAGCTGTACGACGACAAGGTTATCATTCCTTATGAGGAATCCATGATTTTTAAAGGAGCGCCTCAGGATAATCCCAAATGGAATAACGACCAACTGGGCTGCTGGCTGAACTGGTCGTCAACGGCGGACCAGCAGCAGTGGGAAGACAATGCGGTTTCTCTTCCTTATCCCCGCATTGAAGGAGCGGAAAATTCAGGTGTTCTGATAAGACCGGCTCAGGTACTGGTGGTATCTTCCAACTGCGAGCATCCGAGAGAGGCAATGAAGTTCCTTGATTTTATGTTTAATCAGGAAGCGGGAATCCTGGCATTGAAAGACTGCCGTTCGATTCCGCCCACTGAAAAGGGAAGACAGATTCTGGAGGAAAACGGACTGATTAGTTCCCAGGCCAGCCAGGCGGTAGCGCTTGCAGTGGAAGACCCCGGTATGCCGGAGCTGGTTGTTCCCAATACGACAGAAGTGACGGATACCTTTGACGCAGTGATAGAAAAAATGATTTATGGCCAGTACGAAAGCCCGAGAGCGGCAGCGGAAGAGGCGCATAAGCTGATGAGCGATATGCTGGCGACGGTTAAGGCCGATATGGAGTAGAGCAGGAGAGTTTGAATTTACACGAGGGGATGCATGGGAGAAATCTTATGCATCCCGTGCAGTAAGAAAAGCTGTCTTATGGAGGAAAATAAGAATGGCAAAAAAATTAAAACGAAATAAGGGGTTATTTTTTATTCTTCCCTGGATTATTGGATTGCTCTGGTTTCAGATGTATCCCATCGTCAAGTCATTATACTATTCCTTTACAAATTATACGATGCTGAAGGAGCCTAAGCTGGTTGGAATCTCAAATTATGTCAGATTACTCACATCGGATTTGGAATTTTGGCCGTCAATGAAAGTTACGGCGACTTATGCCCTTATAGTGGTGCCATGCAAGCTGGCGTTTGCGCTGATGATTGCGATGCTTTTAAACAAAAAGCTAAAGGGCATCGGATTGTTTCGGACGCTTTATTACCTGCCCTCAATTCTGGGAGGAAGTATAGCGATTGCAGTGGTATGGAAAATCCTGTTTATGAGGGACGGGGCAATCAACAATCTTCTGGGAAATCTGGGAATAGGGCCCAGGGACTGGCTTGGAAGCCCTGATACGGCGCTTGGCACGATTTGCGTTTTGTCCGTATGGCAGTTTGGCTCTTCCATGGTGCTGTTTCTGGCGGCGCTTAAGCAGGTTCCCTCATCCTTATATGAAGCGGCGATTATTGACGGAGCCAATAAGTTTCACTGTTTTTTTAAGATAACGCTTCCGATGATTACGTCTATCCTTTTCTTTAACTTAATCATGCAGATGATAAATGCATTGCAGGAATTTACGTCGGCTTTCGTCATTACCGGAGGGGGACCGATGAAATCCACCTATGTACTGGGCATGAAGTTGTACACGGATGCGTTTAAGTATTATAAAATGGGGTACGCGAGCGCGCTCTCCTGGATTATGTTCATTATTATTATCTGCCTGTCCATGCTGGTATTCAAGTCTTCGTCGGCATGGGTATATTACGAGGATGGGGGTGAGTTTTGATGAGCAGAAAAAGGCGGTATGGGAAAATAGGCAGTTATTGCCTTCTGATTATCGTGGCAGTTGTCATGCTCTATCCGCTGGTGTGGATGCTGTTTGCGTCTTTCAAGAATAATGACGAGGTTTTTAAGGCATCCTTCTTTCCGGAAATCTGGACGCTTTCCGGGTATATAAACGGCTGGAAAGGGTCGGGACAGTATACTTACGCCACCTTTTTCAAAAATACGTTTTTAATGGTGCTGCCGATGGTGGCGTTTACGGTTCTCTCGGCATCTTTTGTCGCTTTCGGGTTTGCAAGATTCAAATTCTGGGGAAAGAGATTCTTTTTTGCGATTATGATGGGCTGCATGATGCTTCCCAATGCCGTAATGATTATCCCGAGGTATGTTATGTTCCGGGATATGGGGTGGCTTGATACGTACCTGCCTTTCATTATTCCCTGTGTTTTCGGGGGCGGCTCCTTTTTTATCTTTATGTTTATTCAGTTTTTCAGGGGGGTGCCCAGAGAGCTGGACGAGTCGGCATATGTGGACGGCTGCAGCAGTATTATGGTGTATTTTAAAATTGTAATGCCGTTGGCCAAGCCGGCAGTTTTCTCTGCCATGATTTTCCAGTTTATGTGGAGCTGGAACGATTTCTTTGGTCCGCTTTTGTATATTAATAATGTAAGCAGATATCCTCTGGCGCTGGGACTGCGGATGTCAATGGACGTAAATATGTCGGTGAGCTGGAACAACATTATTGCAATGGCGCTGGTAAGTATTATTCCTTTGGTTGTACTGTTTTTCTGCGCGCAAAAATATTTTGTCGAGGGAGTTGCCGCAACAGGAATCAAAGGTTAAACTGATAGTATTGCAGAACAAAAGCGCAGAAGGCTTTTGGAAATACGGAAGGAAGCGGAATGTATCGGTTACTGGTTGCAGATGACGAAAAAAAACTGTTGTCGGGGTTGTGCGATTTTTATCCATGGAAAGAACTGGGTTTTCAGATTGTTGCCAGAGCGGAAAACGGACAGGAGGTTCTGGAATATCTGAGCAGAAATCCGGTAGACGTTGTTTTTACGGATATATCCATGCCCGTAATGTCGGGAATGGAGCTGGCTGAGATTCTTTACCGGGAGTACCCGGAGGTTAAGGTGGTTTTCTTAAGCGGCTACGCCGATTTTAAGTATGCCCAGCAGGCGCTTAAATTCGGAGTTTCGGATTACGTGCTCAAACCGGTAAAAACGGACGTGCTCTGGAAAACCTTCACGGAACTGAAGCAGAAAATGGACAAAAAGGTAAAGCCCGAAGCGGAAGAAAAAGGGTATTACGGGAATATTATCAACGCGGTGGAAAATTATGTAAAGGGCAATGCGGGAAAGGCAAACCTGGACGAGGCGGCGCTGGTGGTAAATTTAAGCGCAGGTTATCTGTCCGCTCTGTTCAAAAAGGAGACGGGAATCAACTTTTCCGATTATGTGCTGAAAGTCAAAATGGAAAAGGCTAAGGAACTTCTGGTGCGGCCTGAGTATAAAACTTATGAAATATCCGAACGGCTTGGCTATGAGAATCCGAAGAATTTCAGCCGCGCGTTTAAAGCTTACTGGGGAATTTCTCCAAGAGATTTCAGGACGAATACAGAAAAGGAAATACCATAATGAAATATCGTTTCCTCAAAGCAAACTTTCTGATTTACCTCTGTACGTTTACGCTGCCTGTTTTTTTACTTGGCGCGCTCCTTCTTTTTGGTATTTACATAGGAGAACAGAAAAAAATTCAGTATGAACTGAAAAATTCGTTAAAGCTTGCGGAGGGTCTGGTGCAGGAATATGAATCCGATACGGAAGCGTTTCATATGTTTTTGGGAAGCGCGCAGAGAATGGCGCAGTTTATTCTGGTTTTTCGGAATGAAAAGGTGGATTATGATTCCGTTAATGCCCTGCGTTTCTTATCGGCCTATATGACTTCTCTCCAAAATTCGCGGACGGATATGGAATCCGTATATTTTTATCTGAACAACGCTTCCAGAAGGGTGGTAACGTCCGAGAAGTTTACGGAGAGTGCGGACGGTATGAAGGATAACGGATGGCTGGATATTCTTCTGGAAATGAAAAACGGCGAGGCCAAAGCCGTGGTTCGGCCGGCCAGCAAGGATGCTTCCGGCAAAGGCGTATTCAGTGTACTGCGCTGCTTTCCCAGCTATAAAGGAGGAACCGTCATCAACTACCGGCTGGAGGAGCAGCAGGAAAAGCTGAAGAGAATGGCTTTTTATGATGAACAGGAAATACTGATATTTGACAGGGACGGACAGATACTTTTCGGAAGCACAAATGCGGCGGCGGAAGCGATACGGACGCTGGAAGACTTAAATAACCTGAGAAGGTTTTATGTGGTGGAGAAAGAAAGGAAAAAAAGCGATTTTTTCCACGTGGTTACAGTGGTTTCCCAAAAGTCGGTAAATCATGTGTTTATGGTAAATATGAGGACGCTGATTTTTCTTTCTATTGTGACGACAATAGCCTCGGCTTTTCTTGCCTATGACAGGGCGGTGAGAGACTACAGGCAGTTGTATCATGTGATAGATATCTTTGAACGCGCGGAAAAGAAGCAGGAGCTGATAACGCGTAAAAAGAGCGGAAACGGGATTTATGACCAGATTTTAAATAACATTATACGCACATTCCTGGAGAACAGCTATCTGCAGGTCCAGCTTTCCGAGCAGAAATACAGGCAGATGACGGCGCAGATGCTGGCGTTGCAGTACCAGATTAATCCTCATTTTCTGTTTAATACCCTGCAGGCTCTGAACTACGAAATACTGGCGCTTACAGGCGGGAAACAGGGGAATGCAAACCGAATGGTGGAAAATCTGTCGGATATACTGCGTTACTCGCTGGACGTGTCAAAAATGGATGTCAGTATACAGGAAGAGATTGATATCTGCAAAAAGTATATGGACATTCAGAAGATGCGAACCGCTCAGGACTGGATTGTGGAATGGGAAGTCTCCTCGTTGGTGAAAAGACAGAAAATCCGCAGAATGCTTTTGCAGCCGCTTTTGGAAAACGCCTTATCTCATGGAATCAAAAACAGGGAAAACGGGCGAATCCGAATTGTGATAGGAAAAAGAGACGACAAAATATGCGTTAAGGTGCTGGATAACGGAAAAGGAATCCCCAAAGACAAACTGATGCAATTGAGGGAAAAGATGAGGGAGCCTCAGGTTGAATTTGAATCGGAGCACATAGGGCTTCAAAATGTAAATTACCGTCTGGCGCTGGCTTATGGGGGAGAAAACATGGGACTTCATATTGCCAGCAAGGAAGGCATGGGAACAATGCAGTATTTTTACATGTATTATTTAGAAGAAGAGGAGAACAGATAATGGAAATAGTAAAGCACGATTTGAAAATTGCCTATATCGGAGGCGGAAGCAGAGGATGGGCATGGGGGCTTATGGCGGATTTAGCAATGGAGGGCGCCTTAGGCGGAACGGTAAGCCTCTACGATATTGACAGGGAAGCGGCAGAGCACAATGCCGTTATCGGAAACCGCCTGTCGGCCAGAGAAGAAGCGGTGGGAAAATGGAATTACGTTGTGGCTGATTCTTTGAAAGAGGCTTTGGAGGGCAGTAATTTTGTAGTGATTTCTGTTTTGCCGGGAACCTTTGAAGAGATGGAATCCGACGTGCATGAGCCGGAAAAATATGGGATATATCAGTCTGTAGGCGATACGGTGGGGCCGGGCGGAATCATACGCGCCCTGCGGACAATCCCTATTTTCAGAGAGATTGCCGAAGCTATAAAAGAGACGGCGCCGGACGCGTGGGTGATTAACTATACCAATCCCATGTCGGTGTGTGTGAGAACCCTCTATGAGGTTTTCCCGAAGATTAAGGCAATCGGATGCTGCCATGAGGTATTCGGAACGCAGAAGCTTCTGGCGCTGGCACTTAAGGAGGTCTGCCAGATAGAGGGCGTGGAGCGGCAGGAGATTAAGACAAATGTTCTGGGAATCAATCATTTTACGTGGATTGACAGAGCAAGTTTTTATGATATGGATTTGTTCCCGGTTTATGAGAAGTTCGTGGAGCGTTATGCGGCCGACGGCTTTATGGAGGAAAAGGCGGACAAAAACTGGATGAACAATCATTTTGCTTCGGCTGAAATGGTGAAAATGGATTTATTTAAACGCTATGGCATCATCGCAGCGGCCGGAGACAGGCATCTGGCGGAATTTATGCCGGGATGGTATCTGGAGAGCCCGGAAACGGCGAGGGCGTGGAAGTTCAGCCTGACCCCGGTTTCATGGCGGAAAAAGGATTTGCAGGAGCGGCTTAATAAAAGCAGGAGGCTGGCAGCGGGAGAAGAAGAGGTGGCTCTGGAAAAAACAGGGGAGGAAGGCGTGCTATTGATGAAGGCATTGCTGGGTCTTGGAGATTTGGTGACGAATGTAAATATTCCGAATCAGGGACAGATAGGGAATCTTCCTGTGGGCGCGGTGGTGGAAACTAACGCCTGGTTTGGAAGAAATCAGGTTTGTCCGGTATACGCCGGAAATCTGCCGGATGATATCCTGCATCTGGTGACGCGGCACGTAGTCAACCAGGAGGGCGTTGTAAAGGCATGTCTCAAAAAAGACAGAAATATGCTTTTCAATATTTTTATGAACGACCCACTGGTAAAGATTGGCCCTAAGGAGGGAAAAGAGCTGTTTGATACCATGGTAAAAAATACGGAGAAGTATTGCGACTTGTAGGCGTTTACCGACAGGTCAGGCAGGGCGGAGCGTATTTTCCGGAATAAAAGTGTGATTTGCTATAAGAGGGAAGCAAGGAAAGGGAAATCTATTCGCCCGTTTCAGCTTCCCTTTTTATTTACCTGAAATATTAGTGGCAATATGAATCCGGGAATGCTATAATCTGAAAACATAAACCATTGAAAGCAGAAGCATGTCAGCAAATGCGCAAACATAAAACCTGAAAACCGGTACAGAAAGGACATATCATGGACTACCAGTTATCATTAAAAAACCTGTTGCCCAAAAGCATCTATCCCTTAGGAGAAGACTTCAAAGGAACCGGAAATAGCGGTGAGACAATTTCCTTCACCAACTATTATATGGAAAGAAACGGCAGTCCCTTCTTTGGCGTGAGCGGAGAATTTCACTTCAGCAGGATGAACGCGGAGCGTTGGGAGGACGAGTTGATTAAAATGAAAATGTGCAAAATCAACATGGTGGCAACCTATGTGTTCTGGATTCACCATGAGGAGGAAGAGTGCGTCTTTGATTTTTCCGGCAGTAAGGATATCCGCAGGTTTGTTAAGCTGTGCAAAAAACACGGCCTGTATGTTATTCTGCGGGTGGGCCCTTTTGACCACGGCGAGGTGCGCAACGGCGGGCTGCCTGACTGGCTCTACGGCAAGCCCTTTGAGGTGCGGAAAATCAGCAGGGGATTTCTGGCTTATACGGAGCGGCTTTACACAAAGGTAGCCGGGGAAGTGGCCGGATTGTTCTTTCAGGACGGTGGGCCGATTATCGGGGTGCAGATTGATAACGAATATATGCATTCCTCCGCGCCCTGGGAGATTACCACGGGAATCTCTGACGAGTGGGTGTTTACAGGGGACGAAGGGGAGGAATATATGCTGCGGTTAAAAGCGCTGGCGGCAAAGTGCGGACTGACTCCCGTATTTTATACCTGTACGGGCTGGGGCGGCACGCCCACGCCGAAGTCCATGATGCCTCTGTGGGGCGGCTATGCTTTTCGGCCCTGGATTTTTTATTCCCACAAGGGGGAGCATCCGGCCACCGAGGAATACGTGTATCAGGATTTCCACAATAACGGGGCGGTATGCACCAATGATTTTAAACCGGCGTATAAGCCGGAGGAAAAGCCCTACGCCTGCTGCGAGATGGGGGGCGGTATGGGCTGCAGTTACTATTACCGGTTCCGGTTCCCGTATAAAAGCGTAGACGCCATGGCAAATATTAAAATTGCCTCGGGCTGCAATTTTCTGGGCTATTACATGTTTCAGGGCGGAAGCAATCCGGTGGGAAAAAGCGGCATTTTTATGAACGAGGGACAGGTGCCGAAAATATCCTATGATTATCAGGCGGCGCTTGGAGAATTTGGGCAGATAAGGGAATCCTACAGGAGGCTGAAATGCATTCACTATTTTACGGAGGCTTTCGGGGAGCGGCTGTGCGGCCTGAAAACGGTGCTGCCGGAGGGTGCGCCGCATATTCTGCCTACGGATAAAGAAACCTTGCGCTATGCAGTGCGCACGGACGGAAAAAGAGGTTTTCTTTTTGTCAACAATTATCAGGACCACGGACCATTGCCGGACAGGCATGGAGAGCAGATTACGCTGTCGCTTCCGGGGGAGGAGATTGTCTTTTCCATTGACATTGCGTGCGACGAGAATGCCATTCTGCCTTTTCATTTTGATATGGACGGGATTGATTTGGTAAAAGCCACGGCCCAGCCTGTCACGGTGATTTCTCCCGGCGGGGAAAAAACATACGTATTTTTAAAACCGGAGGGAATGAAAGCGGAGTTTGTGTTTGAGGAAGACGCCATCGTAAGCGGACGCGTTGCGGACGATGGTAAGGTGGACGAAAACGTAAGCGGGGCGTGCGGCAATGAAGACAGAACTGCCGGAACCAGGAATGAAACGCGTGATAAAAGCGGAAAGCCAAACAGATATATCTGCGCGGATAATCAGGAGGCGGAACGGTTTTCTGTGGAAAAAGGAAATACAAAAGCCGCCGTTTTCGTACTGAGCCGCAAAATGGCGGAGAAAATGTTCCGCGTCAGGGGAGACAGGCTTTTGTTTACGGACGCTGCGGTTTTAGAGGACGGGGGAGGGATTCGTTTAGAGACAGCGGAGGATTTATGCCAAGCGGCGGTTTATCCGGCAGAAAATCCGTCAGAAATTCCGGCGGATATATCAGGAACAAGAGAGAAGCGTTTTGCAGGCGAAGCGGAAGCCGCCGGTTCCATTTTGAACCGTTATACATTGAAAGCCGATAAAAAGCAGATTGACGTAAAGGTGAATCAGGTAAGCGGAAGCAGATACACAATTACTTTCCCGGAGAATTTTATGGACGGTCTTAAAGACGCGATTCTGCAGCTTGACTACCGGGGCGATATCGGCCACGCGTTTATCAACGGGAAGATGATACACGACAATTTCTGCAACGGCGCGCCCTGGGAAATCGGATTAAGGGAATTTGCCGGAGAGCTTGCGGATAAGCCTCTGACAATTTACATTACCCCGCTTAAGAAAGGTGCGAAGGTCAATGCGGAAACGGCGATGGCCGCCCGGACGGAAGAAGCGGAGGAATCCATCGGGGAACTGATGGGGGTGAGGGTTCTGCCGGTTTATGAAGTCAGATTTACAGAAGATAACATTATGCTTTAAGGGAAATCTTTTTTAAACCTCCACCCCCCGGAAATGGATACTGTCATTGTGCTTATATTCTTTCGGCGACATTCCAACCACCTTCTTAAAAATCCGCGAAAAATAATACTGGTCGGAATATCCGAGTTGCTGCGCCACCTCGTAAACATAGGAGTCCGTAACCCGGAGAAGCCGGCAGGCTTTTTTCATCTTCAGGTTGATAAAAAAATCCATAGGGGCATGCTGCGTGTATTTCTGGAAAATGGCATTTAAATAGCTTTTGGATAAATCAAATTCCACCACAATATCTTCCAGACTCAAATTATCTTCCAGATGTTTTGACATATAGCGAATGACATTGGTCACGTGCTTGTTCTGTTCCAGAGTGGTATTTACCTTTTCCCTGTGGTAGGTTTCCGCCAGAATCAGGGAAAGCACCTGAGAAATGTAGATAAAATTTCCAAGGGTATAGTTGCCGTCTAAAACCCGGAAAAGCAAATCAAACAGAAAGTGCATACGGTTTTTGGCGTTTTCCGAGTTAAACACGATGGTTTTGCAGTCGTTCAAGGGAAAATATCTGGTATCCTCCCCTTTCAGATGCACCCATAAAATACTCCATGGATTCTCCTTGCAGGCGTAATAAAGATGTTTTTTAAAACGCGGGATGCAGAAAGCCTGGTTTTCACTGAGGGTATATTCCTTTCCTTCCACAACAATGATTCCGCTTCCCTCCGTGCAGTACATGAAGATATACTCTTCAATGCCCTCCTTTCGCTCCCGGTAGTGGTGTTCGGCACGGGGAAAAAATCCTACGTCTGTCAAATAAAGTCTTCTTACCTGCGGGTGTTCCACATAATCCTGAAAAGATTCCGTAGGGAGGACTATCATCTGCTCTCCCTTAAATCCGTCTGATTTCCATTCCTGTAAACTGTCCATAGGCTGAGAATAGCATATTTGTGGAATATTGTCCATTATTACTTACGATATGATATTCTTTTTTCCTTTTGTCCATGCTAATATGATACCAGAATGCAACGGAAATTAAGCATATACAATCTGTTTATCTGACTTGGAGGAAAAGGAGAAGATTTATGGAAAGCAAAAAGAGCGTTAAAATCTGGGAGGAGTCCTGCATCATTCCCACTTACCCGGTATGTCCGCCGGAAAAAAGTCCCCTGTTTATTGAAAAGCGGGCTTATCAGGGGAGTACCGGAAAGGTATATCCGCTGCCGGTGACGGAAAAGATATCCGACGAGAAAAAGGACGTGGCCTACAAGGCGGTATATCTGGAAAACGAATATTTGAAAGTGATGGTATTTCCCGAGCTGGGAGGACGAATCCAGCGGGCTTATGACAAAACCAACGGGTATGATTTTGTCTATTACAATCATGTGATTAAACCGGCTCTTGTAGGGCTTACCGGGCCATGGATTTCCGGGGGTATCGAGTTTAACTGGCCCCAGCACCACCGGCCCTCCACCTATTCCCCTGTTGATTATACGCTGTCGGAAAATCCCGACGGTTCCTGTACGGTTTATGTGAGCGAGACGGATAAGATGTACGGAACCAAGGGAATGGCGGCGATTTCTTTGTATCCGGGAAAAGCATACATAGAAATCAAAGGGCAGCTTTACAATCACACCGATTTGCCCCAGACTTTCCTATGGTGGGCGAATCCCGCGGTGCCGGTGAACGATAACACTTACTCGGTTTTTCCGCCTGACGTAAACGCGGTGATGGACCACGGAAAAAGGGCGGTTTCCACCTTCCCCATAGCCACCGGCGAATATTATAAGAGCGACTACTCCGCAGGCGTGGATATTTCCCGCTATAAAAACGTGAAGGTGCCCACCTCTTACATGGCGGCGCACTCGGATTTTGACTTTATCGGAAATTATGACGAAGGTCTGGAGGCGGGCCTTTTGCATGTGGCGGACCATCACGTTTCCCCGGGCAAAAAGCAGTGGACGTGGGGGAACGGCGACTTCGGACGCACTTGGGACAGGAACCTGACGGACGAGGACGGCCCTTACATCGAGTTGATGACGGGCGTGTTCGCAGACAATCAGCCTGACTTTACCTGGTTAAAGCCCCACGAGGAAAAGACTTTTGTACAATATTTCATGCCCTACAAGGGCGTCGGACGTGTGGGGAACGCCACGAAGGACGCCATGGTAAGCCTTTCGGAGGGAGAAAAGGGTCAGGCGCTGCTGAAGGTTTACGCAACGGCGGATTACCCGGAGGCGATTGTTAAAGTGACGGCAGAAGACAAAGTCCTTTATGAGGAAAAAGTATCTTTAAGCCCGGCCGCCTGCCATACCGCTTCTTTTCCTGTGGAGGATATGGGCGTTATCGGCAAAAAATCCTGCCGGGTATCGGTAAAAAGCGGCGGAAAGGTGCTTGTGGATTATTCCGTATATGAGAAACGCCCGGAGCCCATTCCCTCGCCGGCGGAAAGCATGAAAGCGCCGGAGGAGCTGAAATCCACGGAGGAGCTTTATCTGGCGGCAACGCATCTGGAGCAGTACCGCCATGCGACCTATGAGCCTGCCGACTACTATCTGGAGGGACTGCGGAGAGACAAAACGGATATCCGTTTAAATAACGGCTACGGGCTTTTACTTTTTAAGAGAGGCTGTGTAAAGGAAAGCATTCCTTATTTCGAGGCGGCAATCAAAAAGCAGACCTGGAAAACTCCGAATCCCTACTACGGGGAATGCTGTTTTAATCTGGGGCTGGCGCTGGAGGCGGCAGGACAGGAACAAAAAGCCTACGACGCATTTTATAAATCCACATGGAGCGCGGAGACCCAGAGCGCCGGATTTTTCTGGCTGGCAAATCTGGCGGCCCGTAAGGGAAATTATGAGGATGCGCTGGAATTTGTCTCCAAATCCCTGCTTCATAACTGGCACAACATGAAGGCCCGTACCTTAAAGGCAGCGGTTATGAGACAACTTTCCATGGACGCGTCGGGATTTTTGAAGGAAAGTCTGGAAATCGACCCTCTTTATATGGGATGTCTTTATGAACAGGTGGCGGGTAAACCGGAGAGTGGCCTCTGGCGCGCATGGACAGAGAAAATGCGGGACGAAGCCCACAATTATCTGGAGCTGTCTCTGGATTACGGCAAGGCGGGATTTTACGAGGACGCGCTGGCGATTCTGGAAGCGTGTCCGGCAAAAAGCCCCATGCGCCGGTATTATCAGGGGTATATGTACGGGAAGCTGGGAGACGGTAAGGCTTGCGAAGAGTATTTCCTGAAAGGGGAAAGGGAAGATTCCGATTACTGTTTCCCGAACCGGGTGGAGGAAATCGGGATTCTGGAAGCGGCAATAGAAAAGCTTGGCGACGCCCCCATGGCGCACTATTACCTGGGCAATCTGTATTATGATAAAAAGCAGTACCAGAGAGCCGCAAAGCATTGGGAAGAGGCGGTTTTGGCAAAAGAGAATCTGGCTATGGCTTACCGGAACCTGTCTATCTTTTATTTCAACAAGGAACACGACGGGAAAAAGGCTCTGGCGGCGATGGAAAAAGCCTGCCGTCTGGACGAAACCTATCCCCGCTTCCTTCTGGAATACGACCAGCTTGCCGCAAAGCTGAATCTGCCAAACGAAACGAGGCTGGCGGCGCTCAAAGCCCATAGGGAGCTTGTGGAAGAAAGAGACGATTTATATCTGCGCTATATCACCCTTTTAAACTGCCAGGGACGATATGAGGAAGCGCTGGAAGCCCTTAAAAATCACAGATTCCATCCGTGGGAGGGCGGCGAAGGCAAGGTAAGCGCGCAGTACCGCTATGCGCTGACGGAGTTGGCAAAGGAAAAACTGGAGCAAAAGAAAGCCGGCGAAGCCATGGAATTGCTGGAAGCGACCATTACCTATCCGGAAAATTTGGGCGAAGGAAAACTGCCTAACGTGCCGGATAATCAGGCTCATTATTACATGGGAATTGCCAGCCGCATGCTGGGCGATGAGAACAGGGCGGCGGAGTACTTTGTCCTTGCGGCGTCAGGCCCGCAGGAGCCGGAGAGGGTGCTTTATTATAACGACCAGCCCTCGGATTTCATTTTCTATCAGGGGCTGGCAAACGAGGAACTGGGCCGGAGCGGTGCGGCAAAGAAAGCCTACCATCAGCTTACCATTTTCGGGGAAAAGCATCTGTTCGACGAGGTATCATACGATTTCTTTGCGGTGTCGCTGCCGGAAATCGAGGTTTACCAGGACGATATTACCCTGCGCAATATACAGTACTGCAACTATTTAAGGGCCTTGGGGGCAATCGGTCTTGGGGAGAAAGAAAAGGCAAAAGAACTGTTGGAAGAAATCCTGAAAAAACAGGCCGACCATCAGGGCGCGCTTTCACACAGAGAAATGACACGCTGAGAGGAAAGGACGCGCGGACATTGGCGTAAAGCATATGCGTGGCGCCGCGGCATGACCGCGGACACCACGGGAGAGGGTAAGGAAAAGAGAATGTTTTATTCATTAGAGGGTATCTGGCAGGCAGGTCTTGACGGAGGAATCAGCGGGGAAATGAGGCTGCCCGGCACACTGGACGAAAACGGCCTTGGCCATAAGGACGCGGGTGCCAATCAGTGGCACCCGGAGGCGGCAATCGGAAATGCCGGGGAGGGCTTTGACTCTGACGGCCCTATTGCCACCAGATTTACAAGAAAGCATACCTATGAGGGGGAGGCAAGGCTGACCAGAAGGATTGATTTTCATCCGCCGGAGGGGAAGCGGGTTTTTCTGGAAGCGGAGAGGGCAAGGTGTTTAAGGCTTTTAGTGGACGGAAAGGAAGTGCCGGATTTTGTGCCGCCTTCCATCACAACGCCCCATGTGTTCGAGGTAACGGGGCTGCTTGACGGAGACAACGCCCTGACGCTGCTTTCGGATAACAGCTATCCGGGACTGCCTCACGACGCGATCGTTTATTCCTCGGCCGCCACGGACGAGACACAGACCAACTGGAACGGCGTTTTGGGCTATCTGCGCCTTCGGGTGGAGGAGCCGGTGTTTCTTTCGGCGGTGCGGGCTTATCCCAAAGGGGCGGGGCTGACAATCCGTGCGGAGATTGCGGCGGCGGAGCCTTACAGCGGAACGCTGCGCGTCACCTCCGGGGCTTTAAAGGAAGCGGTTTCCGCGGAGATAAGCGTACCCGCGGGAAAAAGCACAGTGGAAATAAAGGACATTCCGCTGGCGGAAGATGTGCGGCGGTGGGACGAGTACGAGGGGTACCTTTACGAGCTTACGGCAGGGCTTTCCGGCTTTTCGGAGAAAAAGATTACCTTTGGCGTGCGGGATTTCGGCGATAACGGAAAAGGGCGGCTTGCCGTCAACGGAAGAACTTTTTTCCTGCGCAGCGAGGCAAACTGCGGGGAATTTCCCGAGACAGGTTATCCTCCCATGGAGGTGTCGGAATGGACGAAGATTCTGGAAACCTACAAATCTTACGGCATTAACTGTATGCGTTTCCATTCCCACTGTCCCCCGGAGGCGGCGTTTACGGCGGCTGACAAGATGGGTATGATGATGCAGCCGGAGCTTTCCCACTGGAACCCGAAAAACGCGTTTGAGCCGGAGGACAGTTTTTCCTATTACCAGACAGAACTGGAGCAGACCATTCTCATGCTGGCGAACCATCCCTCGTTCGTGATGCTTACTCTTGGAAATGAACTGTGTACCGGAAAAACCGGACATGAGCGCATGAGCTTTCTGATGGATAAGGCAAGGGCGCTTGACGATACCCGTCTTTACGCCAACGGCTCCAACGTCCATTACGGAACTGTGGGCTGTGACGGCGACAGCGATTTTTATACTTCCCAGTCCTATTTCAGGGAGCCGCTTCGGGGAATTTTCGCGGGAATGCCGGATTTGATGGAGCGGGAGGAAAAACGCGTCAGACAGGAGAGACAGGAGCAGACGCCGGACGGGCAGGAAAAGTCGGAGCAAAAAGCGGATGAAGCAGATACCGACGGTGCGGATATGCCGAAAGCCATCCGGATTAAGGGCTATATCAATAACCAGTATCCCAATGCGCGAACCAATTACGACGCTTCCATGGAAAGCCTGCGAAAAGATTTCAAAAAGCCGGTTTTCAGCTTCGAGGTGGGGCAGTTCGAGGTTCTTCCCTATTTCGAGGAACTTGAAGATTTTCACGGGATTTCAGACCCGGCCAATTACCGTCTGATTCGGGAGAAGGCGGACAAACTGGGACTTTTACCGGAGTGGAACCGGTATGTGGAGGCCACGGGGGAGCTGTCCCGGATTGGTTACCGTGAGGAAATCGAAGCGGCCATGCGGACGAAGGAACTGTCGGGCATTTCCCTTCTGGGATTACAGGATTTCCCCGGACAGGGAACCGCTCTGGTGGGGATGCTGGACTCCCACTTAAAACCGAAGCCCTTTGCTTTCGCAAAGCCGGAGGCGTTCCGGGCCTTTTTCCGAGACACGCTGCCGCTGGCGCTTCTTGAAAAGTATACCTATGAAGCGGGAGAGGTATTGCAGGCCGACATTCAGGTGGCGAATTTCGGGAAAAAGAATCTCTGCGGGGAAATAGGGTACGCGCTGAAAGGAAAGGACATTATAATAGAAGGAACTCTGCCAAAGGCAAGCTGCCCGGCGGGAGAGAATACCATGGCCGGCAGGCTGGAAATTCCTTTGCAGAGCATAGAAAAGGCGGTTAGGCTGGATTTGACTGTCAGCGTAGGCGGCAGTGAGATTTCCAATACCTATCCCGTGTGGGTTTATCCGAAGACGGAGCCGGTGTGCCCGGACGACGTGTACGAGACCAGATGCTTTGACGAAAAGGCAAGGGAGGTTCTGGCGGCGGGGGGCAAGGTGTATCTGTCGCCGGATTCCACCCCGGAAGCTCTGCCAAAGTCCATTCAGGCGCAGTTTACCACGGATTTCTGGTCTGTGGGTACTTTCCCGCTGCAGGAGGGCGGCATGGGACAGTTGATTGACGAGTCCCACCCTGTTTTTGAAGGCTTTCCCACGGAGTTTCATACAAACTGGCAGTGGTGGCCAATGGCGGGCCAGCGGGCAATTATTCTGCCGGAGGCATTGCCAGGGGAAGGACCGAGGGCGGTGAAGTCCATTATCACGGAGATGGACAGCTACGCCTATATGCGGCCCATGACGCAGCTTTTAGAATGCCGCTGCGGCAAAGGACGGCTGCTGTTATCGTCCATGGGACTTCAGAATCTTCAGCAGTACCCGGAAGCAAGAGCTCTTCTTTCATCCATCTATAATTACCTTGCATCGGAAAAATTTAAGCCAAAGCAGGAGATGGCGCCGGAGACGGTGGCGAAGCTGGTAAGATAGGAGAAAATGAAAGCTTATGAGGTGAGAGCGGGCTGTCGCAACAAGAAAAAGGCATACAAGATACAGCGTTTTCATTTCCAGCA
>OFFW01000391.1_pt1 | contig 32571 bp, 27 predicted proteins | sample 1521501 | NCBI WGS metagenome assembly OFFW01 (sample SAMEA3504107, study PRJEB24116) | mouse gut metagenome | biome: mouse gut; feature: mouse-associated habitat; material: faeces | place: Denmark | collected 2011
AAAAGACCATAGAGGGAGAGCTTTACGGAAAGGGGAAATCCAACGCAAGGATAAATCATATATGTATACCTATACTGATCCTTATGGAAAAAGGCGGTATATATATGCGAATGATTTAGTAGAGCTTAGGGAAAAAGAAAAGCGGCTGATGAAAGACCAGCTTGACGGTCTAGATGTATATGCGGCAGGAAATGCCGATTTGAATTTTGTTTTTGACAGGTATATTACTACAAAAACAGAGTTAAGGCGGACAACCTACACAAATTACACCTATATGTATGACCGATTTGTAAGGAATGAGTTCGGGAAACGGAAGATTGGGACGATTAAGTATTCAGATGTGTTGTATTTCTATTATCATCTGTTAAATGAAAGGGGGATGCAGATTAACACTCTTGAAACAATCCATACCGTCCTCCACCCAACATTTCAGCTTGCAGTGCGGGATGACATCATCAGAAACAATCCGAGCGATGGTGTGATGGCTCAAATCAAGAAGAAGCCGGGAAAAAATCATGGTGTACGCCATGCCCTCACACTGGATCAGCAGAGAGCCTTTATGGACTACACAGCCAAAAGCCCGGTATATTGCCATTGGACACCGTTCTTTACAGTATTGTTAGGAACAGGGTGCAGGATTGGTGAAGCAATCGGCTTGAGGTGGGAGGATATAGATTTTGCAAAGAGGACAATCAGCATAAACCATAGTGTTACTTATTATCCCCGGCGAAATGATACTACAAAATGTGAGTTTGGAGTATCCCTCCCGAAAACAGAAGCGGGTATCCGCACGATTCCAATGATGGACGCAGTATACGAAGCGTTTCAGGAAGAATACAGCGAGCAGAAAGAAGAAGGTTTCAATACTACGGTAATTGACGGAATGACAGGCTTTATTTTCAGCAACCGATTTGGAAATCTTCATAATCCACAAGCTGTAAACAGGGCAATCAAGCGGATATACGAATCGTACAATGCAGAGGAAGTGTTAAATGCTAAAAAAGAAAAAAGGCAGCCAGTCATAATACCTCACTTCTCATGCCACCATTTAAGGCATACCTTTTGTACAAGGTTCTGCGAGAAGGAAACAAATGTGAAAGTGATACAGGCAATCATGGGACACGCTAATATTGAAACAACGATGGACATATATGCCGAAGTCACTGACATGAAGAAACAGGAAGCAATACAAAATTTATCACGCAATCTTGATGTATTTTAGGAAAGAGTCCGAAACGGATAAGTGAGTACAGCAAATTGTGTGGTTTACAACAAATTTACATCAAATTTGAAGTTTTACTGGTAGAATAACACATCATAACGAAGTGTTGAATTGTAAGAGAAAAGCGGAGATAAGCGGTTATGAATAATAATGAAGTAACTCGATTGCCTTTCCCGCCAGAGTATTCTCATTACCTCAAGCTCAGCATCAGAGATTTTGAAATTTATTGTACTCATGATTACATTCCTTTCTCATCGTGCTACAATTGTAACACGATTAAGTTATACATTTCTTATTCCGTTTTGTCAACACAAAATATATTGGGAGTTTTCATGGATTTTCATGTGTGAGAGTTTAGGATTTTTAATCTGTCGGAGCATTGCTGAGAAGAAGTGAAAAGGTATTCCGATGCGGAGATGGACTATTCAGCTACCATTGCTGAGGCGCGCAACGCAGCCCCTCCCGGAGCAGGGCCAGGCCCCAGACCGTGGAGGTCAGCAGGGCGGCATACAGAAGCAGGAAGAGCCTTCTCTCTTTCAGATAGCGCAGCCACAGTCGCATAATCATTCTCCAATCTGGTAGCCGAGGCCCTTTTTCGTCTGAATCGGCAAATCCGCGCCAGCGCCTTCCAGCTTTTTGCGCAGCCTGGTCATGTTCACGGTGAGGGTGTTGTCGTCCACGAAGCAGTCATTGTCCCAGAGCCGCTTCATGATGGCCTCTCTGGACACGGTCTGCCCCGCGTTTTCAAATAAAAGCTGCAGGATCTTGAATTCGTTCTTGGTGAGCTCCAGCTTCTCCCCGTTTACCAGGAGGGAGGCGTCCGTCAGATTCAGGATCGCCCCCCGGCATTCCATGATGTTGGTCTGCTCCCGGAAGGCATAGGTGCGCCGGAGCATGGCCTGTACCTTGGCGGAGAGCACCTCCGGCTCGAAGGGCTTGGTCACAAAATCGTCCCCGCCCATGTTCACGGCCATGACGATGTTCATATTGTCGCCGGCGGAGGAGACGAAGATGATGGGCACCTTGGAAATCTGCCGGATCTGGGCGCACCAGTAATAGCCGTTGTAAAAGGGCAGGCCGATATCCATCAGCACCAGATGGGGAGAGCAGGCGGCAAATGTCCCCAGCACATTGCCGAAGTCCTCCGCGCATATGACCTCATAGCCCCATTTCTCCAGATGGCGCTTCATCTCCCCGGCGATGACGGAATCGTCTTCCACCAACAGCAGCCTGTAGCTGCTCCGCTTCCCGGTTCCTGTGTCCATGTCCATTGCCTCCGGCTTCATTCTATCATCCTATCGTTCTGTCATCCTGTCATCTGAAAGACCGCAGCCTGAACTTCTGCACGGAGAGCTTCAGCTCGGCGGCCTGGTCGTTCAGTTCTCTTGCGGAGGCGGCGGATTTCTCGGCCGTGGAGGCATTGGTCTGGACTACCTCGGAGATCTGCTCCATGCCCTGGGTCAGCTGCTTCAGGGACAGGGACTGCTCCACGGCGGAGCCTGCTATGTGCTCCACCAGCTCCGAGGACTTCTGGGCGCTGGTGATCACCTCGGAGAGGGCGTTGGTGGTATCGGTGGACAGGTCGGAGCCGTACTGCACCAGCTGCATGGAATTCTCGATGAGCTTTGCGATGTCCTGGGCGGAAGCGGAGCTCTTGTTGGCCAGGTTCTGCACTTCGTCCGCCACCACGGAGAAGCCTTTTCCCGCCTCCCCTGCCCGGGCCGCTTCCACAGAGGCGTTCAGGGCCAGGATCTTGGTCTGGAAGGCGATGTCGCTGATGGTCTTGATGATGCCGCCTATCTGGTTGGAGGAGGATGAGATGTCCTTTATGGCGGTGGTCAGGGCCGTCATCTTCTCGTCGCAGATCCGCAGCTGCATGGAGGCGTCCTCGGAGGCCTGCTTGGCATCGTCCGCATCCCTGGAGGTCTGGTCTACCTGCTTGGAGATTTCATGGATGCTGGAGGAGAGCTGCTGGACGGCTGCCGCCTGCTGCACATTGCCGTTGGACAGGGTCTGGGCATCCGATGCCATGCGCTCCGATTCCTCGGACACGCGCTCTGCCGTCAGATGGATCCGGCTCAGGGCCTGGTTCAGGGAGTCCAGGATCTGCCGCATGGCGTCCTGTATCGGCAGGAATTCTCCCCGATAGTCGTCCCCCACGGTGAGGTTCATGTTGCCCTGGGCCATCTGGGCCAGGGTATGGTCGATTTCCTTTATGTATTTCTTCAGCTCCCCCTTGGTCTCATGGATGGAGGCCACCAGCATTCCGATTTCGGAAGTGTTTGGCTCCAGGGAGAATTCTGCGGACAGGTTCCCCTGGGAGATTTCCATCATCTGCTCCTTGACCTTCAGCACCGGGCGCATGATCATGATGCGGGAGATGACCATGTTCAGAAGCTGGATGACCCCCACCATGACCAGGGCCAGGATCATGCTCATCCGGATGGCCTCCGCCCTTGCCTGGAGCTCCTGCACCTGGGTCAGGGAGCGCTGGTCCAGGTCGGCCAGGAACTGCTCCTTGAGGGCGTTGATCTGGGCGATGGACTCGCTGTAATCCGTCCCGTATACATAGGAGACCGCCTCCGCCATGTTTCCGGCCTGGACTTCCTCCATGGCGTTTTCCTCCAGGGGAACCAGGCGGTTGGACAGGGCGAACATGTCGTCTATCATGCCCTGCTCCTCGTCGGTGATGCCGATCTCCTGCAGGGCGGCAACGCCCTTGTCCCGGTTCTGCAGGTCGTTGACCTCGCTCCAGTAGTTGTCGTAATGCTGCTGGTCGCCGGTGGCGGCGAAGGCCCGCACCTCGTTGGTAAGGTAGGCGGAGCCGTTCATGAAGCGGTTGGCGTTGTAGGTGAGGCTGAACCGCTCCTCGTTGGCAGTGTTGAGCTGGCCGCTGACTTGACTGTATGCAATCAGGGAATATACCATGTATATCAGCGTCAGGATGGATATTCCGTTCAGAATCAGGGTCAAAGTGGATTGTTTCATCGCTCGTTTCATATCAGAGCCCCTCCTTGAAAGTAGGTATTGCTATTAGTCTACCTAATACATCGGAATAATTCAAGCCATATTTCGAAAAAAATTCAGTTTTGGGCCAAATTAGTCAAGAAATTTGCCAAAATCTTCCGTAACACTTTTTTAATATGGAAAAAATATGGAAAAAACCATGCTCTGACAGGAATGAAAGCGAGAGCGGTCCGGGGAGACGGACAGGGGATTCTGGAATTTCGGATATTGACCAGATATCGATTGGGCGAACGGATTCCGGCGCTCCGACATACAATAGATAAAAGTATATGCCAGGACTTTTTGGATTATGCAGCGTGTGAGGAAAATGGTGGCGGGGGAGGCGCCGGAGGGGACAGACGGCCGGGGTGTGACGGTGGCCGTGCTGGATACGGGGGAATGTGTTATAGTATTGCCAGATTAGCAAAGCCCAGGAAATAAAAGGGTTTTCGTTGATTTAGTCCTACGAAAAAATGCCGGATATGAGGTCATTTTGGCGTGAGGACGGGCCCGCTCCGAAGACAAAAACAAAAATCGGCATTACTTTGACACTCTGCCCAGAGGATATTCCGGATAAGCTGTTGGAAGACTGTGCGCTTTTTCACTTTGGGCATCCCACGCTGATGCGCCATATGTACGAGGAAGAGGGGGCGGGGGGGAGGAATCGCTGCGGGGACACATCAGGCCCTTGGGAGGACGGATGTATGGAACTGGGCGCGAAAGCTCTGCTGATGAAATGCGGAAGGGCAGGCCTGCAATGCACAGTTCTTCTGATGAGAGATCGGTCAGCGCTTCCCGGCAGAAGCGCTGATTTTCCGGTTCCAGATCAGGCTGAAGACAATGCCGGCCGCCAGGGACAGGAAAAGGGTGGCGGCGCCGGTGAAGATGATGCCGTAGAGGCCGAAGGTCCTACTCAGGAGAAAGAGCAGCGGAAGATAGAACAGTCCCTTGTCCATCAGGGCCACCAGGCTGGCATAGGAGGCCTTTCCCGTTGACTGCAGAAAGGTCTGGCAGAGCTGGTAGAGACCGTAAAAGGGCCCGATGATGATGGAGGCAAATACGAAGACCTGCCCGTAGGTGATGACTTCCTCATTGTCGATGAAGGCGGAGATGATGACGTTTCTGCTCAGATAGCACAGAATGGTGAGAACGCTGCCCAGGCATACCGTAAAGACCGCCGTGCTGCGGATGATCTGTTTCATGCGCTTTAGATTGCCTGCCCCGAAATTATAGGAGATAGCAGGCTGCAGGCCCATACAGATGCCCATGGCCAGCATAGTGATGACCATGCCGATTTTGCCGGATACCCCCTGGGCGGCCAGCGCCACGGAACCGTAGCCGATGACCATGCGGTTGGCGATGATATGGGACAGGCTCATCAGAAGGGTGCTGCAGGCCATGGGAAGGCCCAGGGATACCACGGTCCAGGAGACTTCCGGGCGCAGGGAGAACTGCTTCGGGGACAGGGAGAGGAGGGGCTGCTTCCTCGTTATATAGTACAGCAGATAAAGGCAGCTGACGCAGTTGCCGAGCACGGTGGCCCAGGCGGCCCCGGTCACGTCCCAGGAAAAAACCAGTATGAACAGGGCGTCCAGGGCGATATTGGAGATGGTGCCGGCGCAGTTGGCGATCATGGATTCCCTGGCGGCGCCGTCGGCTCGGATCACATTGGCGAACACATTGTTGAACATGATAAAGGGGGCGCCCAGGGCGATGACGCGCAGGTAGCGCACCGCGTCTGCCATGGTGTCCGCGTCCGCTCCCAACAGGCCGCAGATGGGGGCGAGAAGGAGATTGACCGACAACAGAAACGCCATGCCCAGGGCAAGGGCCGCAAAGCAGCAGAAGGAGGAATAGCGTTTCACGGTCTCCGTATCCTTTTTCCCGAGAGCCAGGGAGATGGCGGTACAGCCGCCGCTGCCGAGCAGGGTTCCCAGCCCTGAGAGGATGGAGAACATGGGGGAGCACAGGGAGATGGCGGCAATCTTGGACGGGTCGTTGGTCTGGCCGATGAAGAAGGTATCCGCCATATTGTAGACCACCATCACCAGCATGATGACCACTGCGGGCAGGCTTAAGTTCAGCAATAATCTGGGATAAGAAGCTTTTTCCAGTATTTCCTGATTTCGATTCATAAGAGTTCTTCCTTTCTCTTTTTCTTTTATGCTCAAGACCGGCAGAATCCGCGGATCCGTTTAAGGCAGGGATTATGGCTGACGGTCTATCATTTTGGATTACCGCAGATTTTCTTCCCGCGCGCAATGGGCCAAGTCAACGCAGTTGGCTTTGTGCCGTGCCTGCAAAGCCAATCTTTGATTGATGTGCTGTATAAAATCAACACTTGTCGAATGAATGTATTTCTATTATAATGAATGGGAAAGCGGATAGCAACCGTCAATTTATATACATGTGTAGAAATAATAAAAGAAATCCGTAAATTCCCGGGGACGGGCAACGGAATGGAAGCATTGCGGAATTGCGGCAACAGAGGAGGGGTCAATAGAAGCATTCCGGAATTGCAGCAACGGAGGAGGGGTCAATGGAAGCATTCCGGAATTGCGGCAGTGGAGGATGGTATAATGGAAGCATTCCGGAATTGCGGCAACGGAGGGAGATTCAGTAGAAGCATTCCGGGAGAGGCAGCCATAAGACGAAGAGAGGAGCGGAATATGAACACAAAGGGAAATCAGCGCGCAGTGGAGACAGAGAACAGGATAAAATATGTCTTCCTGAATCTGTTGAAGGAGAAAGATATCAGCCGCATCTCGGTGAGCGAGATCTGCAAACGGGCGGAAATTCACAGGACGACCTTTTATGTGCATTATAAGGATGTGGCGGATCTGATGGAGCATCTGGTAACGGAAATGTACCGGCAGATGGTCGGCCTGTTTGTGGAAGAGGGAAAGGGAATGCGTCCGGGGGGATTCCGCCATCTGTTTGAACTGATTCAGAAGCACAGGGCTTTTTTCTGCACATATATGGACGCCCTGGGCAAAATGGATTTGACGTATGACAGGCTGCCGGCGGAGCTGAAGGACAATATCGACAGGATTATGCCGGTCATGGGGTATGCTTCCAGAGAGGAGCTGCTCTATCACCAGACCTTTTTCACGGAGGGGCTGTCGGCGGTCATCCGCAGATGGATCAGAAGGGGCTGCCAGGAGAGCCCGGAGGAGATGGAGCGGATCGTTGTGGCGGAATACAGGCCGAACAGGGAGCTTTTTCAGTAAGGGCTGAATCGGCCAGGCGGCGGGAAGCCTTATGCCGCACAGCCGGGGAAATCGGATTTGTGATAGTTTCTGTCGGATTTCTTATTTTCCGGAGGGGACAAAACGGATAGAATAAAGACAGAAGAACGGAAACTGAGATCTCAGGCTGGCGAGGAGGTAAATGTCATGAGCGGCAAAAAAGTAATCTATGATGCGAAAAAGGATGCTTATTATGGAAAGCCCTACATTGATGCGGACGAGATGAGGCAGCGCGGCATGCCGGACGGGAGCAGGAAGCCCTTCCGCTATGTACATGGGGGATTTGAGGGCACCAGGGCGAAATTCGTGTTCTGTTTTCCTGTGAAGGAGGATTTCAGGGGGCGGTTCTATCAGTATCTGTGCCCGTTCCCGGGGCCGGACGAGGAGGTTGCCTCCCTGGGAAGGAGCGGCGAGGACGACACCATCGCCTTCTGCCTGCAGAACGGCGCTTACTTTATCGAGACCAATATGGAGTCCGCCGCAGCCTTCGGAGGCCATCCGGAACCTCATAAAATCTGGAAATCCAGCGCGGCGGCAGCGGAGTATTCCCGCCAGGTGGCCCGGGAGTATTACGGCTGCGGCAGGCCCTACGGCTATGTCTTCGGCGGCAGCGGGGGAGGCTACAAGACCATTGCCTGCATCGAGAATACCAACGCCTGGGACGGGGCCTGCCCTTTCGTCATCGGGTCGCCGTATTCCCTGCCTAATACCATCACGCTCCACGTACAGGGGATGCGGACGCTGCGCCATGCGGTGGGGAAGATCGTGGACGCCCTGGATGCTGGCGGCAGCGGGGATATGTATGAGGGCCTGACGGAGGATGAGGCGAAGATGCTGAGGGAGATCACCCTCATGGGCTTCCCGCCCAGGGCCTGGTTCATGGAGGCGGCGGGACGCTGGGACGATGGTTCCCTGCCTGTGCTGATGCCCGGAATCAGGCAGAAAGATCCTCAGTATTTCAGGGATTTCTGGGAGAAGCCCGGCTATCTGGGCACGGAGCCGGGCAGCAACGCCCTCCGGGACAGGCTGCAGTTTAGGAGCCGTGTGGTGAGCGTCCATCTGCCGGGAGGGAAGGCGGAGGAGACCGGAGAATATTCCAACGGCGTGGATACCGCCTGGAAGAAATCCCTGGTGGACGGGGGCGGCGCCTGGATTGAGCTGGAGGAGGTCCCCCAGGGGGAGGATCTGTATCTGAAGGGGGTCAACATCGGCTTCGAGACCGGCGGGGCGGCAGGAAAGAATATGCTTTTGGGGGATATCAGGGGCAACTGCATCACCATCGGCATGTGCTATGGCATGGATGACATGGAATCGGTACTGAAGTCCATCCGTCCCGGGGATGTGGTGACATTGGACAATTCCGATTACATAGCGGTCCAGTCCTATTACCGCCACCAGGTTCCGCCGGATGCAGCCTTCCACGCGTGGGATCAGTTCCGTAAGGCGGACGGCACCCCTGCCATCCCTCAGAGGGACGACATCATGGGGCCCGGCTTCTGCGGCACGGGTACGGTCCAGGAGGGAACCATCCAGGGCAAGGTAATCCTGACCCAGTCCCTGATGGACGAGTCCACCTGCCCCTGGTGCGGCGACTGGTACAGGAACCAGGTGCGCAGGGCCAAGGGAAACGAGGATGATTTCCGGATCTACTATTACGACAGGTGCCTCCACGGGGATGTGTCCGCTCTGGACACGGATATGATCGTAAACTATCTGGGCGGGCTGAAGCAGGCCCTGCTGGATATCAGCGACTGGGTGGAGCGGGGCATAGAGCCCAGGCAGTCCTCTGTGTATGAAATGGAGGGCGGCTGCGTCCATATCGCGGAGACGGCGAAGGAGAGGAAAGGACTACAACCTGTAATCTCCTTGGCCGCCAACGGCGGGGCATGCGCCCATGTGAAGGTGGGAGAAGCCGTGACCCTGGAAGCCACGGCCCAGGTGCCCCAGGGCGCAGGGATAGTGACGGAAATCAAATTCTCCTTCTCCGACCCCATGTTCGGCACCTACGCGAAGAAGATAGAAAGCGGGGACAGCATGGCCTTTCTGGCGCAGGGACGTTCCGAGAGGGTGGAAGGGGCGTTGGAGACCTACGTCACGGAGGAGGGCCTGCAGGCGGGCAGGGCCGTGGTGCAGACTTCCTATGACAGGCCCGGCACCTACTTTGCGACGGCTTCCGTAAAGAGCCAGAGGAACGGGGACAGGGGAGATGTCTTCACCCAGGTGCGCAATCTGGCCAGGGCCAGGGTGATCGTGGCAGAATGACAAACTGTACTATGATCAAAGCCTGAACGGGAACGGCAGGTCGGGATTTTAGGTTTCGGATGTAGGAAAAGCCGGGGATGCGCCTGGCTTATGATAGGAAAGAAAAGGAAAGTAACAGTGTGAGGTTCCGGCGACAATGCCGGGACAGGGGACTGAGACAGGAGGAAATCTGATATGAGACAGTATGAAATGTTTGAACTGAGTTTTCAGGGAGCGCAGCCGGAAGGGTCTTTTGCGGACATTGATCTGGAGGGGGTATTTTGCTGCGGAGGCGAGGAGAAGGTGGTGAAGGGCTTTTACGCCGGGGACGGCGTCTACAAGGTGCGGTTCCTGCCGGAGAAGGCGGGGAGCTATTCCTGGAAGGTGACTGGCGTCGCGGAACAGGAAGGGGAGGCCCTGTGCGAGAGCGCGGATGAGTCCTGCCATGGCATGGTGGGGGCGGAGGGCATGCATTTTGCCTATGAGGACGGCACGCTGTTCTATCCCTTCGGCACCACGGTCTATGCGCTGATGCATCAGGAGGATCGGCTGGTGGCGCAGACCATGGAGAGCCTGAAGGCAGCTCCCTTTAATAAGGTGCGCTTCTGCGTGTTCCCCAAGCATTATGATTTTAACCACAACGAGCCCCCCTGCTTTGCCTTTGAAAAGAGGGAGGATGGCAGCTGGGATGTGGACCGCCCCTGCTTTGCCTTCTGGGAGAGGCTGGAGGGGATATTGGCGCGGCTGGGGAGGATGGGAATCCAGGCGGATCTGATCCTGTTCCATCCCTACGACCGGTGGGGCTTTGCTGCCATGCCCCAGAAGGACAACCTGGTCTATCTGGATTATCTGCTCCGCCGTCTGGCGGCGTTCCCCAATGTGTGGTGGAGCCTGGCCAACGAGTATGACCTGTGCGGGGCCAAGTCTATAGAGGATTGGGAAGAGATTGAGGAGTTTGTGGCGGCGAAGGACCCTTACCGCCATCTGCTGTCCAACCACAACTGCTTCAAAAACTGGGATTTTACCAGGCCTAACGTGACCCACGCCTGTATCCAGTCCAAGGTGCTGAACAAGGTTGCCCGGTGGCGCAGGCAGTATCAGAAGCCTGTGGTGATCGACGAGTGCTGCTATGAAGGGAATATCCAGCATATCTGGGGGAGCATTTCCGGCCGGGAGATGACGAACCGATTCTGGCGCGTGGTCACCATGGGCGGCTACTGCACCCACGGAGAGACTTTCCTGGACCCGGGGCAGGATGTCCTGTGGTGGAGCAGGGGCGGCAGGCTGAAAGGGGAGAGCCCGGCGCGTATCGGGTTCCTGAAAGGAATCGTGGAGGAGCTTCCGGGGCCTATCGAGCCTGTTGAAAGCTGGATCATGAAAATGACACATGTGTCAGATGAGGAGAAGGAACAGCTTCTGCAGCAGGGCGAGCCCTTTGTGAAGGCGATGCTGCGGATGGGGGATGAGCTGGTGGATTTTTGCAACAGCGAGTTCGTATACCAGGGGCACTGCGGCCAGGAGGCTTATCTGACCTTCTATGACCTGCGCACCTGTGCGGAGGATGTGCTGGAGCTTCCGGAGGCCCATAAGTACAGGGTGGAGCTGATCGACACCTGGGACATGACCAGGACGGTGCTGTTGGAGAACGCCAGCGGGAAGACGAAGCTGACGCTTCCCGGCAAGGAAGGGACGGCGGTTCTGGCGCGGAAAGTGGATTAGCAGCAGGTTCCCCCGCCCCGGCCAAACTGCCTGGGAGATGTGCCGGTTATTTTCTTGAAAACGGTAATAAAGTAGTTATAGTCATGGAAACCGCACAGAGAAGCCACTTCGCTGAGACTGAATTCGGGGGAATGCAGGAGCAGCGATTTGGCTTTTTCTATGCGCCTTAGGCGTATGACTTCGGCAATGCCCATGCCGTAGCTTTCTTTTGCGATTTCATAGAGTCTGGTCTTTCCAATCTGAAAATGGGAGCAGATATCTTTTGCATCCAGATCCTCTGAGAAATGCTCCTGGATATAGTTGTCGATCTGTACAGGCAGGTCTTCATGCCGCAGGGTGGCAAGCCGCTCCATGCAGAGATAAGATGCGATTGTCTGCATTAAGTTGGCGGCGGACAGGATATAGCTTTCTTCCATTAACGGCTGTTATATATCACATGAAAAAGTAAAAAGCAATATTGGGATGGATGACAGCAATGACCGCAAACCCAGCCGAAGGCTGAGTTTAGGATTAGCGTATACCGAGGTAATCGGCTATAACAAACCTTGAGGGAGCTTCAGAACGAGAAATTTAATGTGAATTTTATTGTAAAGACAGGCGGTTTTTTGTATAGTAAAGAACAGGAGGTTGTGGACATTATGATGACATTGTTTGATGATGAGCAGGTTTTAGAAGCGTATGCAAAGGATATTGATGATAATGCTACCCATAGAGAGGCGAGAGAAACAGCGGAAAGAATGATTAAAATGGGGAAGTTTTCACTTGAAGATATCGCATTATGTGTTCCGTCAATACCGCTTGATGAATTAAAGAGATTGAAAGTAGATATTATGCAGTTGGCATAGACAAGAATTCATTTATACTCACGCTCAATAACATTTGCCAACGTAAATGTATAACGAGAGAGCGCTTCTGTAAAACCTGGGAAGAAAGCGGCAAATGAATGCACTCACGCGTATAATATCATATTATAATAACATAGCGTCCATAGGACGCATTGGTAAAGGCGCATGGAACAGTAAATTGTAAACCATGCGTTTTTTTGCGCCCCAAATCATGAGCATTGCTGCATAAATGGAAATGTCGAGAAATATTTCTGAGCGAGCGAACAAATTCAAAGTAAAAAGAACAAAATCCCATATACCCTTAAAATCGGAAAGTATATAATACGAACAGAAGCAGTGAACGAAAACAGAGGAGGGCGTCATGTTAGTCACTTTGAAAGAGATTTTGGAGATCGCAGAAGAGCGGAAGATTGCGGTGGGTTCCTTCAATACCCCCAACCTGGAGAGCCTGATGGCTGTAATCGGCGGGGCAAAGGAGCTGGGCGTGCCTGTCATCATTCAGTTTGCCCAGTGCCATGAGCCCTGGATTCCCCTTTCCGTCATCGGCCCCATCATGGTGGAGCATGCAAAGAGGGCAGAAGTTCCCGTATGTGTCCATCTGGATCACGGCGAGACTCTGGAGTATTTACAGCAGGCCCTGGATATGGGATTCACGGGAATCATGTACGACGGCTCCGTGCTGCCCTATGAGGAAAACCGGGAGAACACGAAAGCGGCGACGGCCATGGCGGCGAAGACCGGAGCCGGTGTGGAGGCGGAGCTGGGCTCCATGGGGAAGAGGGAGTCCGGCGCGGGGGACGGAACAGGAGCGGAGGACGAGACGAAGATATACACGGATTCCGCGCTGGCGAAGCGGTTCGTGGAGGAGACGGGGATAGATGCCCTGGCCTGTTCCTTTGGAACCACTCACGGGATTTATCTGACGAAGCCGAAGCTGGACTTCGACGTGGTTCGGAATGTGAGGAAGCTTACGGATGAGATTCCGGTGGTGATGCACGGCGGCTCCGGGGTCAGCAGAGAGGACTTCCGGGAGGCGGTCAGGGCCGGCGTCAGGAAGGTGAACTACTTTACCTATATGGACAAAGGCGGCGGCAGCGCGGCGGCGGAGTACATACAGACGGTCAAAGCAGGGGAGCCGGTTTTCTTTTCCTCCGTGATACAGGAGGCGGAGAAGGCTATGAAGGAAAATGTGAAAGAGGCCATGAAGACTTTTGCTATGATGGATTGATAAGGAGAGCAAGATGATGAACACGAAAAAGAAAATGACTATTGAGGAATATCACCTGGACGCCCTGACGCTGCGCTGCTGGAACGAGATGGAGACCTATATGAGGGTATGTCCCTGCGTATTGCTGAGCGAACTGAATGACAGGGGAATCGTGGCATCCTGCGAGATAGACATGTGCTCCGCCATCACCATGCGCGCCATGAACCTGGCAAGCGAAGAGCCCACGGCTGTTCTGGACTGGAACAATAACTACGGCGATGAGGAGGACAAGGTGATCCTGTTCCATTGCGGGCCGGTTGCCCAGGGGCTGATGACAGCGAAGGGAACGGTTACGGAACATAAGATGTTCGCAAAAAACGATCCGGGTTCCGGATGGGGCTGCAATGAGGGACGGATTAAGGCATTTCCCGCTACTATCTCCAATTGCCAGACAAAGGATGGGAAAATCATTGTGTATGCCAGCGAAGCGCGGTTTACGGACGACCCCATTGAGGAAGCGTTCTTCGGATGCGGCGGCGTCTGCGAAATCCCGGATCTGCAGAATAAGCTGATCAGACTGGCCAGGGGAGGCTTCAAGCACCATACCTCCGTGGGGGTGGGACATATGAAAGAAATCTTGAAAGAGGCGTTTACAACATATCTTGGATATGACTGGGTGGATATTGACGGACAGTAAGGAAGTTGGGTTTTGTCTAAACAAGTTGCGGCAGCCATTTTCCGACAATTCCTAACCCGGACAAGCCGGAACCAAAATTTTGCTGTTAAACGGTCTAAACGGATGAACGGAATGGAGAAAAAGAATGTATATTGCGGGATTGGACATCGGGACTACGGGATGCAAGTGCACGGTTTTTGACGGGGACGGCCATTTGCTTGGGAAGGCATACCGCGACTATCCGGTGCGCAGGGCAGTGGGAGGACATGAAATCGATATTTCGGCCATGATGGACGGCGTCTATGGGGCGCTTTCGGAGATGGCGTCCCGGTATCCTGACATTGGCGGGATTGGGGTAACCAGCTTCGGCGAGACATTCGTATGTGTGGACTGGGCCGGTGAGCCGCTGCACCCGGCCATGCTGTACACGGATCCAAGGGGGCGGGAAGAGTGCCTTGAGCTGGTACGGAAGATAGGGGAAAAGAAAATCGCGGAGATTACAGGACTGCGTCCCCACGAGATGTACAGCATCTCCAAAATCATGTGGCTGAAAAGGAACCGGCCGGAGGTCTTGGAGGCAGCCAGGCATATCCTTCTGATGGAAGATTATGTCGTCTTCCGATTGACCGGGGTGGCGCAGATCGACTATTCCCTGGCCGCCAGGACGATGACGTTCGATATCAGGAAGCTGTGCTGGAGCGGCGAAATACTGGAGGCGGCAGGGGTGGATGAGAAGCTGCTGTCCGTACCGGTCCCGACAGGAACGATTGCAGGGAGCCTGCTGGCATCTGCTGCAGAAAAGACCGGGCTTAGGTCTGATGCCCAGGTGGTCTCCGTAAGCCATGGCCAGGTTTCCGCGGCTGTGGGCGCAGGCGCTTTTGACGCGTCCGTGGCAGTGGACGGGGCCGGGACGGTGGAATGCCTGACCCCTGTCTATGATGAAATCCCGGACATGGACGTGATGTATCAGGCGGTGCGGCCGCTGGTATAGGCAGTCTGCAAAAGCAGGCTATAAACTTGCATCAGTTATTTGAAGACACTTCTATATAATACAAGGAGGCATCGGATGAATCCATACATCGGACATGATTCGCAGCTTTATGGGGTGGAAGAACACCGTCTTGTGGGCGGAAAGGGAGACGGCATGCGGATTTTGGAGGTGACCAACGGCAAGGGGATGGAGCTTGTCATTCCGCCGGACCGGGCCGGGGACATTGCAAGGCTGCGTTTCCGGGGAATCAACATGAGCTATCTGTCCCCCTGCGGTTACGTTGCTCCCGCATATTACGACAGCACTGGATCGAACTGGCTGAAATCTTTTACGGCAGGGTTTCTCACGACCTGCGGCCTGCAGGCGGTGGGTTCCCCCTGCACCGATGAGGGGGAAGAGCTTCCGCTTCATGGCTCCATTGCAAACCAGCCCTGTGAGCAGGTCTGCTGGAGGGAAGAGGACGGCCTGCTGGTGCTGCATATGTTGGTAAAAGATGAAGTGATTTTTGGGCGGAAACTACGCCTGGAGCGGGAAATCAGGGTATCCACGCTGGAAAATTCTTTTGAGATACATGATGTTATCAGAAATACAGGGGACAGGGTAGAACCGGTGGAAATCCTGTACCACATGAACATGGGATACCCCTTGCTGGACGAAGACAGCAGGATAAGGATTCCCTCTGCGGATGTAGAACCCAGGGATGGCCATGCGGCGGAGGACATAGAAAACTGGATGCATATGGAGAAGCCCGCGGCCGGGTATCAGGAGAGATGCTATTATCACAAATTCTCCGGCAGGGAAGGGCAGGCGTCCATTTACCAGCCCAAGCTTAATATGGGGCTTGCCATCAGCTTTGATGCGGAAGAAGCCAGCGCTCTCTACCAGGTCACATCCTCTGCTCCTCCGCCTATGATTCTGCACGGCACGAATGATCATACAGTCCCTATGGAACAGAGTGTTGCATATTATGAAAAGCTGGTCGAACAGGGGGTGCGCGCCGACTTGATAGAGATTGAAAGAGCACAGCATGGGGATGATCTGTTCTGTCAGAATCAGGTCAAGGACAAGGTGATCGCTTTCATGAGAGGCATTGCCGGATCCTGGTGATGTCTCCTAAGGACATCCTGCACCAAAAAGCGGTAAAACATTCTTTTGGGGAATGGCTGGTATGACAGAATCGGGACGGAAGTGGTGCAGCTGTATCTGTCGGACTGCCGCGCTGCCATAGTACGCCCATGCATGGAACTGCAGGGTTTCGCCCGGGTGGAGCTGCAGCCGGGGCAGAGGAAAGCTGTGGGCTTTCTGGTACGCGCGGATCAGACGGCCTTTTTGGACCGCAACCGCCGTTGGAAGGTGGAAGCAGGGGAGGTATGGTTCTGGCGGGGGCTTTATACCCCAAAATCCTTAGAAAAGGGCTGTCACATCGCTGATTTCCTAATCATTGATGCGACAGCCCCTTTCTGTTATATTTCCGGTAGTCGCCGGGCGTCATGGAAGTATATCTCCGAAATACATTTTGAAAATATCCCTGGGAGGAGAATCCCAGGTATGTGCTGATTTCCAAAAGGGATTTGTCGGTGGAGGCCAGCAGATCCCGGGCTTTTTTGATTTTCAGAGTATACATATATTCTGTAATGGTAAAGCCGGTCTCCGATTTAAAACGTGCGGACAATTGGCTGCGGCTTAAGGAAACAAGGCTGCAGAGATCGGCTGTACGGACATTTTCTGTCAAATGCTCCTGCAGATAGGATATGATATTCTGAATGCTCTTACTGTATTGTTTCCCCATAACCAGATTCCGGATCCGTGTGGCATAATCCAATACCATGTGGTATTGCAGGTTTTGAATCTGATCGGGATAGAGATGCTTTTCACTGTGCTGTATATAGCGGTCGCTTAAGGAAAGCGCTTCCTCCACAGGAAGTCCGCCGGCGATGGCGGCACGGGATACCGTGGTGGCGCAGGTGATGAAGATATTCTTCAGCTGGCGCAGATAGCTGTCGGCAATTTTGCCGGGCTGCCCCGCCGATGAATTCGCAAAAAGCTTCCGGAGTCCCTCCAGGTTGCCGGTCTTCACGAAGCGGAGCATCTGTTGCTCGTATTCAAAGGTACTGTGGGAGACGGCCAGCCAGTCTTCCGGTTCGGGAACAGGAGGCTGAGGCTGGGAAGACGCCGGCAAACCGGTGGGGATAGAGTCATGAAAGTCAAAAAGGGACAGCTCGGTAATCTCTTTCTTCTCTCCGCTGATGTAGTAATTTACAAGACAGAGCAGATGGAGGAAAATTTCCAGCGGCATGAGGGTAATGCCTTGGAGCAGGGTCTGATAATGGGCTTTTTCCTTTTCATCGATTCCCAGAAGAAACATGAGCTCTCTGGCGTTTGAGCGGGTCAGCTGAAACTGGCAGGCAGGGCCGATGACCATAGTATGGCGCTCGTGGCGGATGACGCCGTAATATTGATAGAATGGCGTGATATGGCAGCTTATGCTGACAGGCGCATCCAGCAGCCTATCCAGATAGGGAAGGGCCGGATCCGGATCAAATGCAGTGGCGGAATAATACCCGGTACAGCTTTTGTTTTCATAAATCCTTATCTGGATGCGGGAGATATTCGCTATGTTTTCAGAGATATAGGCATAATCAATTTCCGGCATTTGTAGGGCCTCCTGTATCATTTTCTCAATTTTACAATAAACCGGATAATTTTACAAACAAAAAAATAGTGGAATATGGGAAAATGGGTGTAGAAAAATTGAGAGGCCTGACGGGAAAGGGAAGAACAGGATGAAACTGAAAAAGAAAATTGGCAAGTTTATGCAGCGGGTAGTGGATCATGCCATGGGAAACGGGCTCATGCAGGAGGAGACGGCGGCATCCGGCGAGAAATACATAACGCCGGGCATTTCGGCGCTGATTCGCAGGAGCGGGGCGGAAGGCTGCGTGCTGCTGAAAAATGACGGCGTGCTGCCCCTGAAGGAAGGGGAGGAAATCGCCGTTTTCGGGCGGTGCCAGCTTGACTGGTTCTGTGTGGGCTACGGCAGCGGCGGCGACGTACATGCGCCTTACCGCGTAAACCTGATGGAAGGCCTCGGGAATATGGGGGCAAAGTATAACAGGCCGCTGGCACAGGCATACCGGGCCTGGTGTGGATCGGAGGAGCACAGGGCGGATGAGGGCTGGTGGGGGCATTGGCCCATGAACCATCCGGAGATGCCGCTTGCCGCACATATGGCGGAGAGCGCGGCAAAAACTTCCGATGCTGCCCTGGTAGTGATCGGCAGGGCGGCCGGGGAGGACAGGGAAAACACTTTGGAGAAGGGAAGCTACTACCTGACGGATGAAGAGCTGGCAATGCTGGATGCGGTTACGGCAGCGTTCCGCCGGACGGCTGTGGTGCTGAACATCGGCAGCATTATGGATATGGAGTGGACGGAAAGGTATGGGGAAAGGCTATCCGCCGTTCTGATCGCATGGCAGGGGGGAATGGAGAGCGGCAATGCCCTTGCGGATGTGCTGTACGGAAAGGTGAATCCCTGCGGAAGGCTGGCGGACACCATCGCGCGGCGCTATGAGGATTATCCCAGCAGCGGGCATTTCGGCGGCAGGGAATACAATGAATATGCGGAAGGGATTTTTGTAGGCTACCGGCATTTCGACACCTGTGCAAAGGAGGCGGTCCTGTATCCCTTTGGCTATGGCCTTTCCTATACCGAGTTCAGGCTTATGCCAAAATCCCTTAAGCGCTCTGCTCATGGTGCCGGCGGGCCGGAGGGAGCAGTCACGGAGATGGTTGTGGAAGTGAAAAATATCGGCGGCTGTTCCGGACGGGAGGTGGTGATGCTCTGGTGCCGCCCGCCCAAGGGCTGTATCGAGAAGCCCGCACATGTTCTGACCGCTTTTGCAAAGACCAGAGAGCTTGCCCCGGGCGAAAGCCAGGAGCTTACCTTAAAATGCGATGATAAAGCGATTTCGTCTTATGATGAGAGGCGGCATGCTTTCCTGCTGGAACCCGGCGAGTACCGCTTTGCGGCAAATGATGTGGAAGCGGGGAGCTTTCTGCTTCAGGAGACAGCGGTGGTGGAGAAATGTGAAGCAGTCTGTTCGCCGGAGGTAAATCTGAGGCAGCGCATTCTTGACAATCTTCCCGGGGAGGCTGCGGTGAAAAGGGATAAAGCCCCGATTCTCGGCGATGTGGCCAGCGGAAAGGACACTATGGACGACTTTGTGGCCGGGCTCAGCGATGACGAACTGGAGGCTCTGACCCGGGGGCACGGCATGATGAACAGCCCGCTGGGGGCGCCTGGCAATGCCGGCGTCCTGGGCGGTGTGATTCCCGGTCTGCGGGAGAAGGGAGTTTTGCCGGTTGTCTGTGCAGACGGACCCGCGGGACTGCGGCTGCAAAAGTATTGTGCGTTGGTGCCCTGCGGAACGGCCCTTGCCTGTACCTGGAACTGTGAGCTGGTGGAGGAGCTGTACCGTCTTGTGGGGGCGGAGATGAAGCATTACGGCGTGGACGTGCTGCTGGCGCCGGGAATGAACATCCACAGGAATCCCCTCTGCGGAAGGAACTTTGAGTATTTTTCGGAGGATCCGCTGCTTTCCGGAAAGATGGCGGCTGCCGTGGTGCGGGGGGTACAGAGCATGGGAGGAGCCTGCTGTCCGAAGCATTTTGCCTGCAACAATCAGGAGACGAAACGCAATATCTGTGACTCACGGCTGTCTGAGCGCGCCCTGCGGGAGATCTATCTGCGCAATTTCGAAATCTGCATCAGGGAGAGCAGCCCCCATACCGTAATGACCTCTTATAACAAGGTAAACGGCGTATGGTCCCATTACAATTATGACCTTGTGACCACAGTCCTGCGCCGGGAATGGGGATATGAGGGCATGGTCATGACGGACTGGTGGATGCAGAAGTCCGGAAGCCCCGAATTCCCGAAGCTGAAGAACAATGCCTACCGGGTGAGGGCCCAGGTGGACGTGCTCATGCCCGGCGATATGGGGCATGTGGCGAAAAAATACAAATCGGATGGGAGCCTGCTGAAAACGCTGGGCCAGCCGGAGGGGATTACCCGGGGAGAGCTGCAGCGGACAGCCCGCAATGTTCTGGAACTGGTATTGAAGATAAAATACGGTGAAAAAGGAGAAAAACGATGAGGGAGAAAGAGATGAAGGGAAAACTGTTTGACAGGCTTCCGGCCGGCAAAATCCAGTCTGAGAATGTGGGGGGAAAAGAAAAATGGCTCGGATATTTACTGGGGCCCACAGGGGCACTGCTGCTGAATGCGGTGCTGGCTGTCTATCTGAATGTGTTTTATACGGATGTCCTGAAGCTTACCGGGGTATGGGGCGGCGCGTTTCTGATGGTGTTTCCCATCGCTTCCAAAATCATTGACGCCGTCACCAATGTGGTCATGGGGCAGCTGATTGACCGTACCCGTACCCGGGAGGGCAAAGCCCGCCCATGGCTGCTGCTGTCGGCAATCCTGATGCCGGTGACGGGCATCTTGCTGTTTGCGGTGCCCAATGCCCCGGAGGAAGTCCAGGTCATCTGGGTCATGCTGTCATACAACCTGTTTTACTCCTTCGCATTCACAATCTATAATATGAGCCACAGCCTGATGGTGGCTCTGTCCACCCGGAACACCACGCAGCGCGGCAGCCTGTCGGTGTTCAATAATATCGCCTCTATCATGGTCTCCGGGATTATCGTGGCCCTGGTCTTTCCCATGGCAGTCATGCCGGTGCTGGGTGTCGATAAGGAGCTGTGGCTTCTGGTCATGGGCATTCTGGCAGCCCTGGCCCTGCCGCTGACATTGCTGGAATATTTCTTTACAAAGGAGCGCATCACGGAGGAAATCGGCGACGGGGCGGAAACAAGGTCTATCCGGGAGCAGTTTTCAGCCATACTGCACGATAAGTACTGGCTCATCCTGATGGCCTACAATGTCGTCTTCAACCTAGGCAGTTACTTTAAAAATGCTTCTCTCGTTTACTACTGTAACTATGTGCTGGGAACCTACAATGATGGAGTGACCCAGACCCTTGTTTCCGTAATCGGCGGCATTCCCATGGGGATCGGCATCTTTGCGGTGTGGCCGCTGGCGAAAAAATTCGGCAAGCGGAACGTGACGCTGGCCGGATTCATCCTTTATGCCATTGGAGGCGCAGTCTGCCTGATCGGCCCGCGGAACATGGTCATTGTGCTGGCGGGGCAGTTCATTAAAAACATCGGAGGCCTGCCATGCGCCTATGTCTTTGCCGCGCTCACCGCCGATGTGCTGGATCATATCGAGTGGAAATATACCTTCCGCTGTGACGGGCTGGCTACCTCCATAAACAGCATTATTATCACGGTATCAACCGGCGTGGCCGCTGGCGTGCTGAATTTCTGCCTTGCCAGATCCGGCTATGTTGCGCCGGAATTTGTGGAAGCTACCGGTCGGACGGTGGGCGCTGTCCAGAACGCGGCTACGCAGAATGTGTTTATTTTCTTCTTTCTGGGGCTGGAGATTATCACCGCGATTATCCTGATTTTGCTGCTGAGATTTCTGGATGTGGAGAAGCATATCGACAAGGAGCAGGCTGAAATCAAAGCCCGCCGCAGGGCTTAGCAGGGCCGGTTGTAAATTAAGGAATTGTGAGAAATAGTTTAGCTCCGGCTTGTCCGGGTCAGGGAGGAAGCATGATACAGGCAGTAAGGTTAAGAACAGAATATCTGGAAAATCCCCTGGGAATTGACGTGCAGAACCCGGGACTAATGTGGAACGTGGAAGGCGCGGTAAGGCAGACAGCCTATCGCATCCTGGCGCAGACAGAGGGCGAAACCATATGGGACAGCGGTAAGACAGCCTCTTCCCGAATGACAGGGATCCGGTTTCCCCATATGCTTGCCTCCCGCCAGCGCGTGCTCTGGAAGGTCAAACTGTGGGATGAAAACGATGGGGCGGGGGACTGGTCCGAAGAGGCATTCTTTGAAATGGGTCTGCTGGAACCCATGGACTGGTGCGCAAAATGGATCACAGGCAATTATCGGGTGAACAGGAAGAAGCGCTATCCAGTAGATTGCTTCCTGAAAAAGGTGGAGGTCTCCCAAGAAGTGAAGTCTGCCAGGCTGTACATTACGGCCTGCGGGCTTTATGAGGCGAGGCTGGACGGAAGTAAAATCGGCGATTTCTGCCTTGCGCCCGGCTATACGGATTACAATAAAAGAGTGCAGTACCAGACGTATGATGTGGCCCGGCTGCTGGAAAAGGGAAATCATACCCTGACAGTGCAGCTTGCGGACGGCTGGTACAGGGGGAGCGTCGGGGCCTGGGGAATCCGAAATCAGTATGGGACAGAGACCAAATTCCTTGCCCAGCTGGAAATTCTGTATAGAGACGGAAGCTCCGAAAAGGTCTTTACAGACCAGTCTTGGAGCTGGTCCAATGACGGCCCCATCCGTTTTGCGGACAACAAGGACGGGGAGATCGTGGAGGCTTTCCGAACACCTGCATATGGCGGTAGGGCAAAGGCGACGTCCCATAAGGTTCTGCCCAGTGCATCCAATAATGTGACGGTGGCGGAGCGGGAGCATTTTACACCGATCCTTACGAAAGCGCCAAACGGCAGGATGCTGCTGGACTTCGGACAGAACATCGCAGGATACATTTCCCTCCGCGTCCAGGCGAAAAAAGGACAGCGGCTGCTGTTCCGTTTCGGGGAGCTGCTGGATCAGGACGGAAATCTGACCCAGAAAAATATCCAGTGCAGCAATAAAAAGGTCACCACTCCGCTTCAGAAGATAGAATATGTCTGCCAGGAGGGCGACAATGCATACAAGACGACTTTTTCCGTATTTGGTTTTCGGTATGCGGAAGTGGAAACGGATCTCATCCTGAAGCCTGAAAATGTAACGGCCATTGCCGTGTACTCTGATTTGGAGCAGACAGGATACTTTGAGAGCTCCAATGAATTGCTGAATCGTTTCGTGGATGCGGTCGTCTGGTCGGCGAAAGGCAATTCCCTGGACATCCCCACGGACTGCCCCACCAGGGAGCGCCATGGCTGGACGGGGGACGCCCAGATTTTCTTCGAGTCTGCCAATTATCTCTTTGACTATGCCGCCTTCTCCAAAAAGTATCTGCGGGATGTGTTCGACTGGCAGAAAAAGGATGGCAGGCTTCCCCAGATCGCGCCCTACGGGGGCACTGACTTCTATATGTGGACCATGAACGGCAGTGTGGGCTGGTCCGATGTGGGGATACTGAACCCCTATCGTTTCTGGAAAATGTACGGGGACAGGAGGATTCTGACGGAATACTATGACCGTATGAAGCGTTATGCGCAATTCATGATGAGACGCTGCGGGAAGTCGGGTTTTATGGCAAGGCCTCTGGGCCTGAAGGGAGAGGCAGGGAAATATGCCGTGAACACCGGGCAGTCCTACGGCGAGTGGGCGGAACCGGCGGACGTGCATCCCAATGACTGGAAGGATATGGCCGCGCCGCATCCGGAAGTGTCCACCGCTTATACGTCCCATGTGCTGGGATGCATGGCGGAAATAGCCCAGGAGCTTAAGTGTGATGAAGACGCTGCTGTATTCAGAAGATACAGTGAGGGATGCAGGAAAGCATATCAGGAAATGGCTGAAACGGCAGGGTATTCCCTGGATACAGACCGGCAGGCGCGGCTCGTCCGTCCCCTGGCCTTTGCTTTGCTGGACGGAGAGCAGACTGCTTACGCAAGGGAGCGGCTGCTCAGGGCCCTTGAGAATTACGGCTGGCGCCTGGGGACGGGATTCCTGTCCACGCCGCTGATTCTGGAGGTATTGGCAGAGTTTGACCTTGAGGCGGCCTACCGTCTGCTGGAAAACGAGGAAATGCCGGGCTGGCTGTTCATGCCGAAGAACGGCGCCACCACCGTATGGGAATCCTGGGAAGGGCCCTGCGCCCAGGGCGGCATCGCTTCGCTGAACCATTATTCCAAGGGGGCTGTCTGCGCGTGGCTGTTTCAGACCATGTGCGGTATCCGCATGGACGGGGAGAACCGGTTCGTCATTGCCCCGCGGCCGGGAGGCAGTTTTACCTATGCCGGCGCGGAATACAGAAGCATATATGGTATGGTCAGGAGCGGATGGAGACGGGAGAAGGGAAAAACTGTGTATACAGTGACGGTTCCGGCCAATTGCGAAGCGGAGCTTCGTATTCCGGGCCGAATGCCGGAGACGGTAGATGCGGGAGATTATGTGCTGACGGTTTGAGGAACGAATATTCCGGAAGGAAAAGCCGGATATTGTACACACGCACGCCAGTATGACGGCAAGAATGGCGGCAAAGCGCGCGGGTGTGCCGAAAATATTCTGTACGAAGCATTGCATGGAGGGCACGCCGGGGGCATTCCCGAAAAGGCTTGTCCGGCGGGCAGTCAACCGAAGGTTCAGCGATACAATCATCGCGGTGAGCAAAGCAGTGCGCCGCAGTATGATAGAGGGCGGGACAAGCCCGAGGCAGATTGTCACTGTGCCGAACGGCATTGAGGACATTCCAATCCTGACGGCGGCGGAACGGACGGAAACGCTGGCAGCGTTCGGCGGGAAGCCCGGAGAATATGCCGTTGGTATGGCGGCAAGGCTGGAGGAAGTCAAAGGCCATGGCACGCTCCTGCGGGCGGCGGCTCAGGTGCTGGAGGGGAATATTGTCATTTTGGTAGACAATTCCCCCTCTGCAATGATACTTCCCACCACCATCTTCGATGTGGCGGAAGAGGCCGATGATTATTATTTCCCTCCCATTACAGGGACTTACCTGCGACTTACCCGCTTCCTGATCTCCCTATTGACCTATCTGGTGACGCCTACCTTTCTGCTGCTGGTGAACAATGATAAGTGGATACCGGAGAGCTTCTCCTTCATTATGCTGAAGGAGGAGCCCAATCTGCCGCTGATCTGGCAGTTTCTGGTGCTGGAGCTGGCCATAGACGGACTGAAGCTGGCGGCCATCAATACGCCGAACATGCTCAGTACTCCTCTGAGCGTCATGGCTGCTCTGGTTCTGGGGGAGTTCTCGGTGAACAGCGGGTGGTTCAGCCCTGAGGTCATGCTGTACATGGCTTTTGTGGCTATCGCCAACTATACCCAGGCCAACTATGAGCTGGGGTATGCCCTGAAGTTTCTGCGCATTATTACCTTGCTGCTGACCCAGTGGTTCAATCTGTGGGGATATATCGGCGGAATATTGTTGTCTTTGCTGGCTATCGGCTGCAACCGGACAGTGTCCCACAGGAGCTACCTCTATCCCCTGATTCCTTTTAGTTGGAAGACGCTGAAGAATAAACTGTTCCGGACACGGCTGCCAGGAGCGTTGAAAAAAGATTCCAGATAGAGCAGTTGGTGTAAATTTGGTGTAAAACTTGAACGATGTCATTGCAAGAGAGTAATGGCGAAAAAGCATGACAAAGGGGCTGTCCCACGAAACGAGTAAGGAGATGCCCCTTTGGTCAGTTGATTAGCCCAGATTGCGATAATAAATTTCTTACATCTTAGCCGCAGCAGCCTGGTCATTATAATACTGCGCCTGAGCCTGCCACAACTCATGATATTTCCCATCCCCGTCAGTCACCAGCAGTTCATGGCTGCCCTGCTGTACGATAGCCCCCTTGTCGAAGACAAGGATATCGTCACAGAACTTACAGGAGGAGAGCCTGTGGCTGATATAGATGGCCGTTCTGTCCTCCACGATATCATTAAAGCTGCTGTAGATCTCCGCTTCCGCTATCGGATCCAGTGCCGCCGTAGGCTCATCCAGCACGATGAATGGCGCGTCCTTGTAAATGGCCCGGGCCAGCGCGATTTTCTGTTCCTCGCCGCCGGACATATCCACGCCGTCCTTGCTCAGCCGCTTGCCCAGATAGGTGTCCAGCCCCTGGGGGAGGCTCTCCAGCCTTTCGCCGAAGCCCGCTTTCTCCAGGCAGGATCTGGCCAGGACTTTGTCGTAATCTGTGGCGGCTGCCACATTCTGGCCCAGGGGCAGACCCACCAGACAGAAATCCTGGAACACCACGGAGAAGATGGAGATGTACTCTCTGTAGTCATATTTGCGGATATCGATGCCGTTTAGAAGAATGGTGCCCTCTGTGGGGTCATAAAGCCTGCACAGCAGCTTGATGAAAGTGGTCTTGCCGCTGCCGTTCTGGCCCACCACGGCCAGCCGTCCGCCCACATTGAACTTGATGTTCACATGGCGCAGGGCATATTGGTCGCTGCCCGGATACCGGAAGGACACATCCCGGAATTCCACCTCGTATTTCCTGTCTCTGCGCTTTTCCACGGTGAGGCTGCCCTGGTACATGACATCGGGCTTCTCCAGGAAGTCGAAGATCTGCTTCAGGAAAGAGCCATTGATTCGGATCTGTCCGGTGCTGCTGATCAGGGAGGAAAGCCCTCCTGTCAGCCTGGTGAGGGAGCTGATGTACTGGGTGACCTGGCCTATGCCGAAAGCTCCTGCCCAGGCTTTCAGGCACACGAACAGGTACACCATACCGCTCATCAGCACGGACACTGCACTGGATGTGGCCGAATAGATGCCCATGGGGCCTCTTGCCAGCTTTGCGAAGAACCCCTTGGAGAAAAAGGTGCTCTCTTTGTCGGTGTTGTACTTGATACACAGCAGATCCTGGCGGTAGAGACGTATGTCGGTGCCGTATTTCTTCTCTGTCCCCATAAATCCGAAATAGCCGAACAGGCGGTTCGCCAGTGTGTGGGAACCGGAGTAAATGGCAAAGTAGCTGTCTGCCTTGTTGGAGAGCAGAGGAGCGATATAGATGGTGAGCAGCAGACCCCCGATGATAAGTGCAAGGAACAGGGGGCTGTTCAGAAAGGTCAGCCCTCCGGACGTCTCCGGCACCTGACAGGTAAACAGGGTCACGGTCAGGGAAATGCCTCCCAACAGAGTGAACAGTGCCGAAAGCCATTCCTGTATCAGGCCAAAAGCCCGAAACATGCCCCAGCCGCCGCCATTCTGATTCTGTTGAATCGTGGAGAAAATCTGCATGGTTTCCGGGTCGTCCAGGATACAGTAATCCATATCCAGTAGTTTGTCTGACAATATTTTGCGCATATAGTAAAACGTGCCAGCCTTTTCTATGGACTCAAAGCGGTTCAGAAATGCGCTGACCAGGGAAATGGCCGCCGCGGAGAGCAGGGCTGCCGACACCAGGAAGAATAATCTTTCGGGGTCGCGGTCTCCGCACAGCTCCTGGATGATCAGGGCGGACAACAGGATTCCCACATAGGGGGTCAGAGCCCGCCAGATGGTGGACAGCACAGATGAGACCAGCATTTTAGGGCGTTGCCGCCATATCAGGGCCAGGAGCTTCTGGTGAACCTGCCAGGTGGCTTTCCAGGACAGCAGCTTTTGCTGGTTTTCCTGTTTGGACTTATTCTTATTCATGGTCGGATTCCTCCTCTCGGTAATATCTGCTCTGCACTTCATAAAGCTCCGCGTAGCTGCCGCCACGGGAGAGCAGCTCTTCATGGGTTCCCTCTTCTTCGATCCGCCCGTTCTGGATGAGCAGGATCCGGTCGCAGAACCGGGTGGAAGCCAGGCGGTGGGAGATATACACGGAGGAGCGGCCATGGGTCATTTCATTGTACTTTCCGTACAGGTCAGCTTCCGCGATTGGATCCAGAGCAGCCGTGGGCTCATCCAGCACCACGAAAGGAGCGTTCTTATAAAGCGCCCTGGCCAACATCAGCCGCTGGGTCTCGCCGCCGGACAGCATGGTGGCGTCCTCGTATACGCTTCGGTTCAGAAGAGACTCATACTGCTCAGGCAGGGATTCGATTTTTTCGGTGAGACCGGCCATGGCTATGCAGTCCCTGACCCTGGGCAGATCGATATCGCTTTCCGTCTGTGCCACGTTGGCGGCCACTGTGGCGGGCAGCAGATTGAAATCCTGGAACACGGCGGAGAACATTTTGTAATAGTCTCTGCGGTTGTATTCCCGGATATCCTTTCCGTTCAGGAGGACTTTTCCGGAAGTGGGATCCAGGAAGCCGCAGAGCAGCTTGATCAATGTGGTCTTCCCGGCACCGTTGGGGCCCACTACGGCAAGCTTCTCGCCGGGATGCAGGGTCAGGTTCACATGGGAGAGGGTGTCGCTTTCCGCACCCTGATATCGGAAGCACACGTCCTCCAGGCGTATCTCATAAGCCTGCCCGCAGTCAGGCACCAGGGGCTCGCCCTCCTCGAAGCGGAAAGGCTCCGGATATTCCAGATATTCCCGGACATTGGACAGATCCAGGCTTTGGGTATGCAGCGTGACTAAGTGGTTTAGGATGCCGTCGATCCAGCCGCTGAAATTGCCCACTGCGGCGAAGTACAACAGGAACATGGCGATGCTCAGGTCGTCGTTTAAGACCATCCGGATCAGATAGGCGTAGGCGAAGCCATTGCGCAGAAAAGAAAGGATCAGGTCTGCCACGCCGCCTATGAGATAGACAGTCTGTACGCGCTTATGGAAGAGCCGGTAAGCTGTCCAGGCTTTTGTATACATTTCTTCCAGCCAGGGGCGCATGCCGAAGAGACGGATGTCCTTGGCCATGTTGCCGTCTGTGGCATAGGAGGCGAAGCAGTTGATCGGATGGATACATGCTTCCTCTTCTTCCCGGTGGCGGTAGCTGTATCCGCTCAGCGACTTGTTCAGGAAGTAACCGGCCAGAGCGGTGGCTGTGATGATCACTATCAGCAGCGGGTTGACGTAGGACAGCATTACCAGATAGATGAGGAATCCCAGCGAGTTCTGGAGAAGGCTGGCCATGGTTCCCCAGATGGCTTCTCCCGCTGCGCTGTTGCAGTTTAAGCTGTCGCTTGCCTTTGCTTCCATTTTCTGGAATTGTTCCTCATAGGTGTTGGGATACGAGGTGGTGGTTCGCTTGGTGTTCACCTGTGATATCAGTTCGCCGCGGACTGTGATTTTGCCGTACAGGACATTGGTGTCCACATAGGAGGAGGCCGCAATCAGCAGCATGCGCAGGAGGACGAAGCCTGCTATCACGGCAAACAGCCGAGGTAACGGTGCATGGATTTCCACGGCTCCGATGATGGCGGGCGTGATGGTGATTTCGGTCAGATTGATTGCCACGGCTAAAAGAGCTGTCAGGGTGCACAGGATGGGTACCTTTTTTTCTTTTGTTTTCACGGCCAGCCTGACCATGAAGCAGCAGTTCTGCCACATGTTGTACTTGCTTTTTTGTTTTGTGGGTTCTTTCTGTTCTTTCTTTGCCATAGTAAGTTCCGTGCCTTTCTGAGAGATAATATTTCCAACGCGTTTGAGAGTATTCTATCATATTCTGTGGGAAATGGGGCATTTGGGGACGAAATGTCCGGTTTTGGGGACGAATAACAGGTTGTGCTGACGGCAGTGGTCAGAACGGGAGTTCGATTCTGGGGGACAAAATGGCAGATTATGTTGGGGCATGGCTCTGGACGGGTAGGTGCGGCGCTGCCCATGAACATGTCTTGTGCGGCGTGCTGTCAGGGGTGTCGGGCATGGGCCGGAGCCTTGCCGCCAGCCCTGTCTTGCGCTGATGGATGCCAGGGCTATGGCGGAACTATGGCGGAACTATGACAGGAAAGAAATTTTGCTTCAACTGCGGTGGGAACTGTGCTATACTCTTTAAGGAAAGCATCATATCGACGGAAACGATAATGCATGCAGACCGACTGCCATATGCCGTAAAGTGCCTTACGGTGGCGTACCGGAAGGATTTGTCAGGGAGGAAGGAATCATGTATAGATTTGCCGTGTGCGACGACAATCCGGCAGACGCGGATTACGTGACAGCGCTGATAAAGGAGTGGAATCAGAAGGCGGGCATCCCCCTGGGGACAGAATGCTATCCTTCCGCGGAAGCGTTCCTCTTCGCCTATGAGGAAGACGATTCTGTAGACATTCTTTTCCTGGACATCGAGATGGGGGCCATGAGCGGGGTGGAACTGGCGAAGAAGCTGAGGGCCATGGGGGCCAGGCTCCAGATTGTGTTCATCACCGGATATATGGAATATATAGACCAGGGCTACGACGTGGAGGCGCTCCATTACCTGATCAAGCCGGTGACAGGGGAGAAGCTGGGGGCCGTGCTGGACAGGGCCATGGCCCGGCTGGAGACCCGGGAGAATGCTCTGGTGCTGTCGGCGGCGGGGAGCAGGGTTCGGCTGCTGCTGCATGAGATTCAATATCTGGAAGTCATGAAGAATTATGTCACTGTCCACTCCGAGGACGGCCAGGAATACAGCGTGAAGAGCCCCCTGAATGAATTGGAGCGGGAACTGGACGACAGTTTCTGCCGAATCCATCGCTCCGTCATCGTCAACCTCCGGTTTGTGAAAAAAGTGACAAAGACCTCTGTGACGCTGAAGGACGGGAGAGAGCTGCCCCTGTCCAGAAAATCGTACGAAGACGTGAACCAGGCGTTGATACGGTATTTCTGAGAATGAACCGGCTTTTAGCCCGTTGGCTGACACTGCCATTTCTGATGAAGGGGAACATAGGATGAGAATATGCGTTTTTTGGAAAAATTAATCGACAAGAGAATAGCCGCCTATCAAAGCGACCTTCTGGCCACCCACTATGCGGAGGTGGAGAACATGTACCGCCAGGCCAGGGGCTGGCGGCATGACTACCGCAACCATATCCAGGTGCTCAGCGGCTATGCGCAGATGGGCGACCTGGAATCCCTGAAGGCCTATCTGAAGGAACTGAGCATCGACCTGGAATCCATGGACACGGTGCTGAAGACCGGCAACAAGATGGCGGACGTGATCCTGAACAGCAAGATTTCGCTGGCCAGATCCAGGGACATCAAGGTGGACGCGGATGCCCATGTCCCGGTGTCCCTGAATATCTCAGAGGTGGACATGTGTATCATTGTGGGCAATCTGTTCGACAATGCCATCGAGGCCTGTATGCAGCTGCCGAAGGAAGAGCGCATGATCCGGGTCTATATGGACATAAAGAATACCCAGCTGTACATGTCCTTCACCAACACCACCGCCCAGAAAAAGCAGAAAAAGTATGGGGGAAGGTTCCAATCCACCAAGGGAGAGGGGCATGGATACGGGCTGGTGCGGATTGATACCATCGTGGAGCGCTACCAGGGATATCTGCGCCGCAGCAGTGAGGACGGGGCCTTCACCACGGAGATATTGCTGCCGCAATAAACGGCCAAATGGTAAGGGGTTGAACGGGAAATTGCATTTGACATATGTTTTGATTTGTGGTAAATTGCAAGCAAGCCTTGCGGAGGAGGAGTCTGTGCGGAAGCATTCCGTAGGAGGCTTTTTGCCGGGAGCACCATCAGAAACCGGTATAGGAAGAGAGGGGAAATGATATGTTTAAAATCATCACTGACAGCACCGCGGATCTGCCTGCGGAATATCTGAAAGAGCACAATGTAGGATGTCTCCCCATCAGCTATATCCTGGACGGCGTTACATATGGCGGGGACAGGGAGCTGGACTGGAAAGAGTTCTATGCCATGATGCGGAAGGAGGGCAAGATGCCCACCACCTCCCAGATTAATCCAGCCGAGGCGAAGGAACAGCTGAAGGAATATATCACGGAGGAATCTGCCGGGAAGGAAGGCTCCGCGGAAATCCTTTATCTGGCATTCTCTTCCGGCCTGAGCGGAACCTGTTCCAATCTCCGCATGGCGGCCCGGGAGCTCATGGAGGAGTATCCGGATGTGAAGATCACTGTGGTGGACAGCCTGGGCGCGTCCATGGGAGAGGGGCTCTTCGTCCACAAGGCCGTAAGGATGCGGGACGGGGGAAAGACCATGGAGGAGACGGCCCGGTGGCTGGAGGAGCATGTGCTGAATTTCACCCATGTATTTACGGTAGATGATTTATTTCATCTGTACCGGGGCGGGCGGGTCAGCAAAACAGCGGCAGTGCTGGGTTCCATGATTTCCATCAAGCCGAAGCTTCATGTGGATCACGAGGGGCATCTGATTCTGATCGGAAAGGTGAGGGGGCGGAAAAAATCCCTCAGCGCCCTGGTGGACTACATGGAGGAGAAGATGGGCTCCTGGAAGGAGGAGAACCGGGAGGACTATGTGTTCATCAGCCACGGGGACGCCCTGGAGGACGCGGAATATGTGCGGGATTTGATAAAGGAGCGGTTCGGATTCCAGAATTTCCTGATCAGCCACATCGGCCCTACCATCGGAGCCCACTCGGGCCCTGGCACGATTGCGCTGTTCTTTATGGGGGAGTCCCGGTGACAAGGGAAAGCGGACAGTACGAACTTTGGATCCGGTGATTATCTGCAAGATACTGGGCCGCGATTCTTTTAAGATAATCATCGTGGTCAAGGACAGGATTATACTGCATAACGCTGAATACTGCCTAATGCAATCATGCGATTGAACCAGTC
>OFFW01000395.1_pt1 | contig 32378 bp, 36 predicted proteins | sample 1521501 | NCBI WGS metagenome assembly OFFW01 (sample SAMEA3504107, study PRJEB24116) | mouse gut metagenome | biome: mouse gut; feature: mouse-associated habitat; material: faeces | place: Denmark | collected 2011
ATGGTTGTTTATTTAACATACTCTTATTTTTGTATTCTGTCAACTTATTTTTTTAAAAATGTTGCGTAAAATATGAAAAAAGTGTATACTTTTTCCATACGGAAAAGAACATAGAAAAGGAGAGTAAAAAATGAGCAAGAAGACAACAGTTTTAATGATTCTTGACGGTTATGGCTTAAATGAAAAGACCGATCATAACGCCGTGGCACTTGCAAAGACACCTGTTATGGACAGGCTTATGAAGGAATATCCGTTTGCTAAAGGAAATGCAAGCGGGATGGCAGTAGGACTTCCTGATGGACAGATGGGAAATTCTGAGGTGGGCCATTTGAATATGGGTGCCGGAAGAATCGTATATCAGGAGCTTACTAGAATTACAAAAGAAATTCAGGACGGCACTTTTTTTGAGAATCCTGCACTTTTAGAAGCAGTACAAAACTGCAAGGAAAAGAATTCAGCGCTTCATTTATTTGGTCTTTTATCTGATGGCGGTGTTCACAGTCATAATACACATTTGTATGGCTTATTGGATCTTGCAAAAAGAAATGGGCTTTCTGATGTTTATGTGCATTGTTTCCTAGATGGACGTGATACTCCTCCAGCGTCAGGAAAAGGATTTGCAGAGGCTCTTGAGGCAAAAATGGCAGAGATTGGCGTTGGAAAAATCGCATCTGTAATGGGACGTTATTATGCAATGGATAGAGATAATAATTACGATCGTGTACAGATGGCTTATGCTGCATTGACAGAAGGCAAAGGAGAGCAGGCGGCATCTGGTCCGGCAGGTATACAGCAGTCCTATGATAATGATAAAACCGATGAGTTTGTACTTCCTACAGTAGTGACAGAGAACGGAAAGCCTGTTGCAACCATCAAAGATGGAGATTCTGTAATATTCTTTAACTTCAGACCTGACCGTGCAAGGGAAATCACCAGAGCTTTTTGTGATGATGATTTCAAGGGCTTTGACAGAAAACGGCTTGACTTAAAATATGTCTGCTTCTCAGATTATGATCCTACGATACCAAATAAGATCGTTGCATTCCACAAGATTTCTGTGACCAATACATTTGGCGAGTGGCTTGCTGCAAACAATATGACACAAGCAAGAATTGCAGAGACAGAAAAATACGCACATGTTACATTTTTCTTTAATGGTGGCGTGGAAGAACCAAATCAAGGCGAGGACAGAGTTTTGGTGCCTTCTCCAAAAGAGGTGGCAACGTATGACTTGAAGCCAGAGATGAGTGCATATACAGTATGCGATAAGCTTACAGAAGCGATAAAATCTGGCAGCTATGATGTTATTATAATTAATTTTGCAAACCCTGATATGGTAGGGCATACTGGTGTGGAAGATGCCGCAATCAAGGCGGTTGAGGCAGTTGACGAGTGCGTTGGAAAAGCAGTTGAGGCGATTGTTGAAGTAAATGGCACGATGTTTATTTGTGCTGACCACGGCAATGCAGAGCAGCTTGTGGACTATGAGACGCTCCGTTTACTGCACATACCACCAATCCAGTTCCATTTATCCTTGTAAATTATGATCCGGCATACACATTGAGAGAAGGCGGATGCCTAGCAGACATTGTTCCAACACTGATTGAGACAATGGGAATGCAGCAGCCGGATGAAATGACTGGAAAATCTCTGTTGATAAAAAAATAAATTAGAATTGAGCGCGCTGGCGCAATTTCCTATAAAGTAAAAAAGAATCCGCAATGTGGATTCTTTTTATTTTTTTGGAAATACTGAGAAAGGATATAATGTATCAATGCAACAGGAAATGGAGAGGATATCATGAAAAGTATACATGCAGTACCACACAAACTTACAATTACAGATGTACACGCCAGAGAAATTTTGGATTCAAGAGGAAATCCTACCGTAGAAGCAGTTGTTATTGTCAATGACTGTTGTGAGGGAAGAGCAAGTGTTCCTTCTGGTGCAAGCACTGGAAAATTTGAGGCAGTAGAGCTGCGGGATGGTGAGATGCGCTATATGGGACTTGGCGTGGAAAAGGCTGTAAATAATGTCAATACCAAAATACGAGACAAGCTGATGGGGGTAGATGTGTGCTGTCAGAAGTTGATAGACCATATATTGGTAGATACCGATGGCACAGACAACAAAGGTAATTTGGGTGCTAATGCAACACTGAGCGTTTCTATGGCAGCAGCTAGAGCCGCCGCCAATGCTTTTGGTATGCCATTATACAGATATTTAGGCGGAGTCAAGACGGACAGGCTGCCTGTACCTATGATGAATATTTTAAACGGAGGCAGACATGCCACCAATACGGTTGATTTTCAAGAGTTTATGATTATGCCTGTCTCAGCAGCAAACTTCAAAGAGGCATTGCGGATATGCGCAGAAATCTATCATAACCTCAAGAAAATCTGCCAGCAGAGAGGCTTGTCAACAGGCGTAGGTGATGAAGGTGGTTTTGCTCCAGATTTACCAGATGCTTTTGCGGTACTGGACCTTATCGTTGAAGCGATTAAGGCGGCAGGTTATGCACCAGGCCGTGAAGTTCAGATTGCATTGGATGTGGCAGCATCAGAATTGTATGATGAGTCTGACGGCACGTATCATTTTGTCGGAGAAACGGAATTAAAACGTAGAAAAGCATCTTTAAATGGCAATGAGGCATGTAAATGTTATGAGGCCGGAAAAGAATTTGATTTGAAGGACAAAGAATCAGTCATCAAGCGCACAACAGAAGAGATGATAGCATATTATGAACAGTTGATAGAACGGTATCCGATTATTTCTATCGAAGATGGACTTGCAGAAGATGACTGGGATGGCTGGGCAGAGCTTACAAAACGCATTGGGGACAGAGTCCAGTTAGTGGGAGATGACCTTTTTGTGACAAATACAAAGAGATTGGATGCTGGCATCAAGAAAAAGGTTGCCAATGCAATATTGGTGAAAGTAAATCAAATTGGTACGGTGAGTGAAGCGATAGAAGCTGTGGAAATGGCACAGCACAATGCATACAAAGCAGTCATTAGTCATCGAAGTGGTGAAACGGAGGATTCTTTTATCGCAGATCTTGCTGTGGCAATGAATGCCGGACAGATAAAGACAGGAGCACCATGCAGAAGCGACAGAGTAGCTAAGTATAACCAGCTTTTGAGGATTGAGGAGGAGTTTGGGGAAGTTGGGGGGTATTTTAATCCGTTTTATAAGAAGGGGTAGGTTGTGACAGTTCAGCCGGGCCGCGGCGAGATCCAGAGGGCGGATTTTGCCGCAGCCCGGCTGAATGGCCGTAGGTTTTGACCGCTTTTTAAAGTATTTACAAGTATTTGTAAAAAGAGATTGAAAAGTTTGACAGCATATGATAGTATCACAGATAACAAGAACTATAATTTTTTACAAAAGGAGGGGTGCAAGTGAGCGTACAGTTATTAGATAAAACCAGAAAGATTGGTAAGCTTCTTCACAATAACGATTCCAGCAAAGTTGTGTTTAATGATATCTGCTCTGTATTATGTGAGATATTATCCTCCAACGTTCTGGTAATCAGCAGAAAAGGCAAAGTGCTTGGGGTGGGGGATTCGCCGGAGGTGGATTCCATCACGGAACTGATTGTGGAGCAGGTAGGCGGTTTTATTGATTCCATGTTAAACGAAAGGCTTCTGGCGGTTCTTTCCACCAAGGAAAACGTCAATCTGGAAACGCTGGGATTTGAAGACAGGGACGTAAGAAAATTCCGGGCGACCATAGCGCCTATTGAAATCGCCGGAGAACGGCTGGGCACGCTGTTTATCTATAAATGTGTGGACCAGTATGACATTGACGATATTATTTTGTGCGAATACGGGACGACAGTGGTCGGTCTTGAAATGCTGCGGGCCGTGAATGAGGAAAGCGCGGAGGAAAACCGCAAGCTGGCGGTAATCCGTTCGGCCATCAGCACCTTATCCTATTCCGAGATGGAAGCCGTGGTGTATATTTTCGAGGAGCTGAACGGAATGGAGGGAATTCTGGTAGCCAGCAAGATTGCGGACAGGGTGGGGATTACCCGTTCTGTGATTGTAAACGCGCTTCGTAAATTCGAGAGCGCAGGCGTCATCGAATCCAGGTCTTCAGGGATGAAGGGAACCTATATCAAGGTTCTAAACGACATGGTATTTGATGAGGTTGAGAAACTGAAAAAAAATATATGAATAAGCCGAATGTCTGGACGTAACGGATTATGGATAGATAAAAAGGATTGATGGAGTAATAACTGACATGAATCCTTTTTGCATGTATTGAGGGGACAGAGGACTGCAATCAAAAAACGTTAAAAATATTGGAATGGGCTTGAAATTTTGCTCAAATATTTTTATAATGGATTACGGTAGAAAAGGTTTGTCTGTAAATGAAATCTTTATTTTGATAGAAATATAACTTGAAAGGGGGAGAACTATATGTTTGACAGTGGTGTATTTGATTATGTGAATGTTCTCGGCAAGGCGGCGGACGCGGCATGGCAGAGAAATGAGATTATATCCAACAATATGTCAAATGTTAACACGCCGGGATATAAGAGGAAAGACATTGATTTCGAATCAAGGCTTCGTCAGGCGCTCGGCAGTTCAAGATATGAAGCGGTGGATACCAAGGTTGCCCGTGTTGCGGGGAGCGATTTGAAAGGAAGGGTTTATACGGACGCTGCCAATTTTTCCTATCGTCTTGACGGCAACAATGTGGACATTGACACGGAAGGCGTAAAGCTGGCAGCCAATCAGATTAAGTATAACGGGCTGTTTGACAGTATCAACCAGGAATTTGCAAACCTTAAGCTTGTAATGAGGTCGTAACAGGAGGACAACATGAGTATTTTCAATTCTTTTAATATTAACGCGTCAGGTATGACGGCAGAACGTTACCGTATGGATATTATTGCGGAAAACGTTGCGAACGCACAGACTACAAGGACGGAAGACGGAACTCCCTACAGGCGTAAGGTGGTGACCTTTGAAGAACGCACGGAGGGCGCGCAGACGTTCAGCAGTTTCCTTGGCTCTGCCAGCGAAAAGTTTAACGGGCAGGGCGTGCGGGTAGGCAAGCTTACGGAAGATAAATGGACACAGATGAATATGGTTTATGACCCTTCTCATCCCGATGCCGATGAAAATGGTTACGTTACTTATCCGAATGTAAATATCGTTACGGAAATGACTAATTTAATTGACGCAAGCCGTTCCTATGAGGCCAATGCGACTGCTTTTAACGCAAGCAAGAGCATTGCCATGAAAGGTCTGGAAATTGCTCAGTAGCTTCGGTAAGGAGGGCCCGTAAAGCGGGAGAAAAGTCCCGCCGGTTCGGGCGCGCGCAAAAAAGAAGGCATGAAACGTGCCGGCTTAACATAGTAGTGGTATGGAGGAATACATAAATGGATATCTCATCTTTACATAATATCTCGTCAGGGGTTATCAAAGAGGCGGCGGAGAGGGTTTTGCCGGCTAAAGAGACAGATTCCGGGGCGGGATTTAACAGTTTTTTTGACAAGGCAGTGGAGAGCATAAAAACTACCAATGCCTATCTTTCTGATGCCGAAAATGAGAAGATACGGTGGGCTCTTGGGGAAACGGACAGTACCCACGAACTTTCCATAGCTATGCAGAAGGCATCAACCGCTCTGCAATATACTGTGGCAGTGCGTGACAAGTTCCTGGAAGCTTACAGGGAAATTATGCAGATAACGATTTAAAGCTTTGGGAAGGAAGAACGGAAGAAGGGCAGGCTTTGATTTATGGCAGAGCGATTAAAAGAACTTTTAAATAAAGTTCTTGAATGGTGGAACAAATTTTCCACAAGACAAAAAACATTTATCATATCGGCAGGAGCCGGAGTTATTCTTGCTCTTGCGATTGTGATTACAATATTTACGCGCCCTCAGTACGTTGTGCTGCTTAACTGCGAAACAACGAAGGAGGCGGCGCAGATAGCGGATATTCTGAAAGCGGAAGGACTGGACTATCAGGTATCGGACGACACCTATCAGATTCGAATCAACAAGAAGCAGCAGTCGGAGGCAAGTCTTTTACTCGCGGACAACGATATTCAGTCTTATGCCTATTCCATAGACAATGTTACGGACGGAAGTTTCAGTACGACGGAGTCGGATAAGCAGAAGAAATATAAGCTTTATATGGAAAAAAGGCTGGCCAACGACCTGATTGGGAAGTTTACCGCTATCGAAAGCGCGGAAGTGACTTTGTACTTACCTGAAAATGACGGAACCCTGATTCGGGAAGAACAGGATTCCGGCGCATGGATTGTTTTGACATTACAGGATGAATTCTCGGAAGAAAGCGCCGCGAGCCTTGCCAGAGCGGTGGCGGTGGCTCTTGGAAACGAAAAGACGGAAGAAATCGTGATTATGGACGACGCGGGAAACACTCTGTTTGCGGGCGGAGAGGAGTACAGCGCGGTCGGCTCGGCAAATTCCCATATGAGCGTAAAAGCCCAGTGGGAAAGCATGGTCAAGAACGACGTAAGGAAGGTAATGCTGGGCACCAAACTGTTTGACAGGGTGGAAGTTGCGGTGAATCTGGATATGGATTTTTCTTCGACTTCCACCACGAACCACCGGTATTACGTGGAAGACGGAAACAGCCAGGGATATCTCTCCAGCGAGAGGGTGTACAGTTCCGAATCCACCAATGAAAGCGGAGAAGTTCCGGGAACCGACAGCAACGGACAGCAGCCGGAATATGTGTACCAGGACAATAACGAGAGCAATACTTCCACCTCGGAGGAGGAAAGAAAGTACGTTCCATCAGAGCAGATTACCAACACGGAAAAACCGCCGGGTGGAATCAATTATACGACCTCGTCAATTTCCCTTACCGCGACGAATATGAATTTGGTCAGGGAAGAGGACGTAGAGGCGCAGGGACTTTTGGATGGCGGCGTTACGTGGGAGGAGTATAAACTGGCCAACGCGGGGCAGGAACTTGTGACGATTCCTGACGAACTTTACAATGTGGTGGCCAAGGCTACCGGATTTCCGGCAGAGAACATAGCCATTGTGGCATATTCTGAAAATGTATTTTTTGATAAGGAAGGCTTGAACGTATCCGTTTCGGATATCATGCAGATTGTCCTGATTGTAGTAATTTTGGCGCTTCTTGCCTTTGTGGTGCTTCGAAGCATGCGTTCGGAGAAAGAGCCGGAGCAGCCCGAGGAACTTTCGGTGGAAAGCCTTTTACAGTCTCAGCCCGAGCCTGAGGTAGAGGATATCAGTATGGAACAGATATCCGAAACCAGACAGATGATAGAAAAATTTGTGGACGAGAATCCAGAGGCCGTGGCGAACCTTTTGCGGAACTGGCTGAATGAAGAGTGGGGTTAACAGAAGAATACCCTTATGAGAGAGGAAAAACGGCATGGCCAAGAGTAGTGATGAAAGTATAAGCGGGGTTCAAAAGGCGGCTATTTTGCTGATTGCTTTGGGACCGGAGAAGTCAGCGTCTATCTTCAAACATCTGAAAGAAGAGGAAATCGAGGAACTGACACTTGAAATTGCCAATACCAGAAGCGTTACCCCGCAGGTAAAAGAAGAAATCATAGAAGAATTTTATCAGGTATGTCTGGCGCAGCAGTATATTGCGGAAGGCGGTATTTCTTATGCGAAAGAACTGCTGGAAAAGGCGCTTGGTTCGGAGCGGGCTATGAGCGTTATCGGAAAGCTGACTGCTTCTTTGCAGGTAAAGCCTTTCGAGTTCGTGCGGAAAACGGATGCTACCCAGCTTTTAAACTTTATACAGGATGAGCACCCGCAGACCATTGCGCTTATTTTATCCTACCTGTCTCCTCAGCAGGCGGCTATGATAGTTTCGGCCCTGCCTCCCGAGCGGCAGGCAGACGTGGCAAGAAGAATTGCCGTGATGGACAGAACCAGCCCGGAAGTGGTAAAGGAAGTGGAGAAAGTGCTGGAGTCGAAGCTTGCATCTTTGGTCAACCAGGATTACACCATCATCGGCGGCGTAGACGCAGTGGTGGATATCTTAAATACCGTGGACCGCGGAACAGAAAAACATATTATGGAAACATTGGAAGTGGAAGAGCCGGAACTTGCGGACGAAATCAGAAAGAAAATGTTCGTATTCGAAGATATTCTCCTTCTGGACGACCGTGCGATTCAGAGAGTGCTGCGTGACGTTGAGAACAGCGACCTTGGACTTGCGCTTAAGAGCGCCAATGAGCAGGTACAGAGCGCAATCTTTAACAACCTGTCCAAGCGTCTTGCCGTTATGATTAAAGAGGACATGGAATTTATGGGTCCTGTTAAGATGAAAGACGTTGAGGAAGCACAGCAGAAGATTGTAAGTATTATCAGAAAGCTGGAAGAAGCCGGCGAAATTGTCATTTCCAGAGGCGGAGGTGACGAAATCGTTGTATAGTAACCTGTATAAAGCGGGCTGGGTCATGGTAAACGGCGACACCCGCATAATAGATTCCAATGAGCGGGTTAATTCCCGCATAAAAGAAGCGGTCAGGGAAAGAAGCGTTCAGGAAGGAACGCCTGATGAGGAAGAAGACGGATTTAAGGCCGGACTGATTGCGGAAGAGGTTGAAGCACTGCTCGACCCTGACAGTGAGAGCGTTCTTCTTAAGAACATGTCAAAACAGGAGCAGGAAGAGATTTACCGCCAGCTTGAGGAAGCGAAGGCGGAGCTTGAAGAGACAAGGAATGAAGCCCAGAGAATCCTGGCGGAGGCCGAAAGCCAGATAGAGAGTATGCGCGCCGCGGCTTTAGAGGAAGCGCAGGCGAAAGGATATCAGGACGGTTATAACAAAGGAATGTCGGAAGTTCAGGCGATGAAGGAAGCGTGCGACGCCCGAAAGCTTGCGCTTGAAGCGGAGTACCAGCAGATGATAGAGGAGCTGGAACCTTCCTTTGTGAATGCATTGACAGGGATTTATGAACATATTTTTAAAGTGGATTTAAGCGCTTATGAAGGACTGGTTACCAGTCTGGTCATGGATACCATGTTAAAGGCAGGCAATGCCTCCAACTATATCGTGCATGTTTCAAAGCAGGATTATCCTCAGGTTATGAAAGAAAAGAGCAGAATCCTTGAGGGAACGGGCACGTTGGCGGAACGCTTGGAGATTATATCGGATATGACGCTTGCGCCTTCCGGTTGTATGATTGAAACGGAAAACGGTATTTATGACTGTTCTCTTGGAACGGAACTGGAAGAACTGGGAAGAAGGCTCAGACTTCTCTCTTATAATAATCAGTAATTAAGGACGAAGGTGGAATACTCATTGACGACACCGGATATCAATTTTTCAAAATACATAGATATAACAGGGCAAAATTTGTTTAAGGTCAGCGGGAAAGTGGTAAATGTGGTAGGTCTGACCATTGAGTCCGCCGGCCCCGCTGCAAAACTTGGAGATATCTGCCGGGTTTATCCGGTAACAGCGGAAAAATCCCATCCGGCCCTGGCCGAGGTGGTAGGTTTTAAAGAGGGGAAAATTCTCCTGATGCCCTATCAGAATGTGGAAGGGATTGGCCCCGGAAGCAGCGTGGAAAACACGGGCGCGCCTCTGAAAATCAGAGTGGATGCGGGACTTTTGGGCCATACCTTAGACGGACTTGGAAGAATCGACGGCCAGGAGCCGTCTACAGGGGCGGAATACGCCGTGGAGGCAATGCCCCCCGACCCCATGAGCAGAAAGATAATAGACGAAGTCCTTCCTCTTGGCGTAAAAGCCGTGGACGGACTTATTACTGTGGGAAAAGGACAGAGAATCGGTATTTTTGCAGGCTCCGGCGTGGGAAAGTCCACTCTTATGGGTATGTTTGCAAGAAATACAAAAGCCGATATCAATGTAATTGCCCTGATTGGAGAGCGTGGCAGAGAGGTTCGCGAGTTCATAGAAAGGGATTTGGGCCCTGAGGGCATGAAGCGTTCCGTGGTGGTGGTGGCAACCTCCGATAAGCCGGCGCTGGAACGTAAAAAGGCAGCGCAGACAGCCACGGCTATTGCGGAGTATTTCAGGGACCAGGGGAAGGATGTTCTTCTTATGATGGATTCCCTTACCCGTTTTTCCATGGCACAGCGCGAGATTGGCCTTGCCAGCGGGGAACCGCCGGTGTCGAGAGGCTATCCTCCCAGCGTATACTCTGAAATGCCGAAGCTTCTTGAGAGAGCGGGCAGGTCTGATAAAGGTTCCATCACGGGCCTGTATACGGTTCTGGTGGACGGCGACGACTTTAACGAGCCGATTACGGACACGGCCCGGAGTATTTTAGACGGGCACATTATGCTGGACAGGAAACTGGCGCATAAAAACCATTATCCCGCCATAGACGTGCTGCAGAGTATTTCAAGATGTATGAGCCAGATTGCGCAGCGGGAGCATAAAGGCTATGCGGGCAGGCTCAAAAATGTGCTGGCTACATACAATGAAGCGGAGGATTTGATTAATATCGGGGCATATAAGGCGGGAAGCAATCCGGGAATTGATTACGCCATACAAAAGATAGAGGAAGTCAATCGGTTTTTGATGCAGGAAGTAAACGAGAAGTTTTCTTTCGAGGAGTCGGTAGACCTTATGGAAGCTATTTTTGCCGACGGAGCGGAGTAACAGATGGCCAGATTTATATACCGAATGCAGAGCATTCTGAATATCAAGGAAAAGATGGAAGAGCAGGCGAGAATGGAGTTCGCCGCCGCCAGAATGCGACTGGATGAAGAAGAACTGAAACTGCAGGCTCTGATTGAAAGAAAAGAAGGCTATGAGGAGCAGGGCAGGGCGCTTCGTCAGGATGCGCTTAAGGTAATGGATATCATGGAGAACCGCGACGCAATCGGCGTGATAGACGAGTTTATTATGAATCAGCGGGAGCAGATACGCATCGCCGAAAGGGCCCTTGAGGACGCCCGCATGAAACTTCAGCTCGCCATGCAGGAGAGTAAGACGCAGGAAAAACTGCGGGAAAAGGCTTTTGAAGAATTTATGCGGGAGGAAAACGCCCGGGAAGCCAAGGAAGTAGATGAACTTGTCAGTTATACTCACGGAAGTGCAAAAAGAAAGTCTGATGCCGCCGCCGGCGACAGAGAGAAAGTGTGGATATAAAATATGCCAAGGGTTGATGAAGCAGCTTTGGACGATGTGAAATTAGACGCGCAGAGTCTGAAGGAAGAAAAGAAAAAACTGAAGAAAGAAAAGAAAGAGCAGCGTAAGGCGGCGAAGGAGAAGGCAAGGGAGCTTGCCAGCCAGGAAGAGGAGCTTATGGATGGAGAAGGCTCCGGCAACGGTTCTGTTTTTCTGGTGACCTTCATAATCGTTCTTATCTGGATTGCGATTCTGTGTCTGGTAATCAAACTGGATTTTGGCGGGTTCGGAAGCAATGTCCTTGCTCCGATTCTCAAAGATGTGCCGGTCATAAATATGATTCTGCCCAAGGACAGCACCGGCATGGTGACGGAGAACGGAGAGGACGAAGCCTATGCGGGCTATGACAGCATTCAGGATGCAGTAGACTATATCAAGGAACTGGAACTGGAGCTTGAAAGAGCGCAGTCGGCCCAGAGCACAAGCGCGGAGGAAATCAGCCGGCTGGAGGCCGAGGTGGAGCGTCTTCAGACTTTTGAGGACGGTCAGGTGGAGTTTCAGAGAATCAAAACGGAATTTTATGAGGAAGTTGTCTATGCGGAGAAAGGACCGGGACTGGAGGAATACAGAAAGTATTATGAGGAAATGGACCCGGCTACCGCGGAATATTTATATAAACAGGTAATTACCCAACTGCAGGAAAGCGATGAGATTACGAAATATGCTTCGGCATATTCTTCCATGAAACCCAAAGCGGCAGCCGCAATATTTGAAAATATGACGGATAATCTTGACCTTGCCGTTAGGATACTGGGTGTAATGAGCGCAGAGGACAGGGCGAAGATTTTAGCGGTGATGGATACTGAGATTGCCGCCAAAATCACCAAGTTGATGGACCCCGAATCTTAAGAAATCTGCCTCTTTAACCGATATATATGTTGGACCTTGAAAAAGAGTCAACAGCGGCGAAAGCCGTAAGACTTATAAAGACAGGAGGGATGTAAATGACCAGCGGACCTGTAAAGGATGTGAATCCCGTGCTGAAATTCATGGGAGGAAACAATCCGGCCAAAACAGGAATGACCGGTACGGGCAGCTTCGGCGATTTGATGAGCAAAACCCAAAGCAATCTTGCAGGCAGCCAGAAATATCTTCAGGCAGCCGGCGGGGCAGGAAAACCGTCAGCGGCAGATTTATTGAAAAATCATACCGATACGACGCCCAGCCAGCCGGCCAAAGAACCGGTAAAAGCCGACCAGCCGGCTAAGGAAGTGGACGGGGCCAATGTGACGGACGCGAAAGTGGACGCGGTAGCGGATGCAGGCAAGGAAGTGGTAAAAGAGGTTGCGAAGGAACTTGGCGTTACGGAAGAGGAAGTGGAACAGGTAATGAAAGAACTGGGACTTTCCGCGTTTTCTCTATTTGACCCGGCCAATATGACGCAGCTTGTGCTTGCACTGTCCGGCGAGGACGCGGCGGCGCTGCTTACGGACGAAAATCTGCTTGCCAGCCTTCAGGATTTAATCGACATGGCGTCCGGCATTATGGAACAGCTTGCCGGTGAACTGGATTTAAGTCCGGAGGACATGAGCGCATTGCTTGAGGAAGTGCAGAAGAGACTGTCCGCACAGCTTCAGACTGAAAACCAAGAGGCACAGCCTCAGATTACGGTAGAGGTTAAAGACGGCGACGATACCGTAAAACTTGCTGCCGACGAAAACGGCAACACCATTAAAACGGTGGATGTAGTGTCCGAGAAGACGGAGGATAACGCGGCAGGCAATCAGCAGGGAGCGCAGGAGAAGAAGGGCGGCGAAAGCACAGAACAGGACAATGCCATGCATGCGGGCAATGGTCTGAACGACGCGATGCTGCAGAATAACGGGCAGATGGCCGAGGTAAGTTTTGAGCAGACGGTTCCCCATTTCAGCGAGCAGACCCAGGATATTATGAATCAGATTCTGGATTACATGAAGCTTCAATTAAAGCCCGGAATGGACCAGTTAGAGATGCAGCTTCACCCCGCAAGCCTTGGAACGATACATATCCAGATTGTTTCCAGAGGGGGAGAGGTTACGGCGCAGTTCCACGTACAGAACGAGGCCGTGAAAGCGGCGCTTGAGAGCCAGATATCCACGCTTCAGGAAAACTTAAGGGAGCAGGGAGTGAAGGTGGAAGCCGTTTCCGTAACGGTGGAAAGCCATGGATTTGAAAGCAATCTCTGGCAGGGACAGGAGCGTGGCGATAACGCTTCCGCAGACAGCGGTAAAAAGACGCCCAGAAGAATCAATCTGAATGAACTGGATGTAAACGGCATGTCCGAGGAAGAAGCCAGCGAGGAAGATTTGCTTGCGGCCAAAATGATGGAAGCAAACGGAAACACAGTGGATTATACTGCTTAACGGCAGTGATATTTTGTGGAAAGGAGAATAATATGGCGGTTAGTGCAGTAGTAAAAGACGGTCAGTTAGTGGGAAGCGCGTCCGAAAATTCGGTTAAAAAAGCCGCGTCCAAAAGCGGCATGGATAAAGACGCTTTTCTGCAGCTTTTAGTGGCCCAGATGAAATATCAGGACCCCCTGGAACCCACCTCAAATACAGAGTATATCTCACAGTACGCGACGTTTTCACAGGTGGAGCAGATGCAGAATATGGCGGCTACCATGGAACTTTCAAGAGCATCCGCTTTGGTTGGAAAGATGGTTGAGGTTCAGTCCAAGGATGAGAAGGGCGACGCAGCGGTTATTCAGGGTGTGGTTGAATATGTAACCTATGAGAATAACAAGGCTTACGTTTCCATAGACGGCAATCTGTATTCAGCGGACGATGTACACGCGGTAATCAGTGATGCGTACCAGATAGCGTTTGAACTTGCGTCATCGTTTATTAAAGCAATGGATGCACTGCCGAGCCTCAGCGACCTTACAACGGAGCATAAGGAAGCGGTGGAAGCGCTGCAGGAGGGCTACAACAAGATGACGGCCTACCAGCAGGGATTTATCAGCGACGAATATGTCAAGCTGCTGCAGAAGTATGTAGAGCGTATGGCAGAGCTTGTGGCGGTTGAAGAAGAGGGCAACGGCGAGAACGGCGAAGGCGACAAAACCGAGGGGACCGAAGGCGATAAGACGGAAGGGACCGAAGGCGGCGATAAAACCGAAGGTACAGGCGACGGCGCCGGTAAGACCGAATAGAAATTGAAGCAGGATGCGTGGTAATTACTCAGGGAGGAGGGAATTATGAAGGTTCAGAAAAACGGATTCCTTTCAATTGAACAACTGCAGGATAAATATTTGACCCCGGCAGGGAAAAGCACGGCGAAAACGCTGACTGCTGAAGGAAAGTCTTTTCAGGAAATTCTGGAAGGCAGACGGGTCGGCGCAGAGGGAGAAGTAAAGTTTTCCAAACACGCGGCGGGGAGACTTGCAGACCGTAACATTGAACTCACGGGCAATCAGATAGAACGCCTTAAGGAAGGCGCTCAGAAAGCTCAGGAAAAGGGAATCAGAGAATCTTTGGTAATTGTTGACCAGTTGGCATTCATTGTGAACATACCCAACAATACGGTGGTGACCGCAATGAATCATGGCGACACAGCGGAAAATATTTTTACAAACATTGATGGAGCCGTAATTATTTAGCCGGACCTTTGGGAGGCAATGAGTTCCTGACTGACAGAAGGAACATGCGGCATAACTTTAAGGAGGTCATTTTAGCTATGATGAGGAGTTTATTTGCTGGTGTGGCAGGCCTGAAAACACACCAGACAAGAATGGACGTTATCGGTAATAACATTGCCAACGTTAACACAACGGCCTATAAATCACAGTCCATGGTATTTAGTGATTTGATGTATCAGACGACAAGGGCAGCTTCCGGCGCAAACGCAACCACAGGAGTGGGCGGCGTCAATGCGCGGCAGATTGGTCTTGGTTCCAAAACCAGTTCCATTAAAACCGCGATTTCCAGCCAGGGAGCGGCGCAGAGTACCAACGACCCGTTCGATATTATGATTAACGGAAGTTCTTTCTTCGTTGTAAACAACGGACAGGAAAATTTCTTTACCAGAGACGGTTCTTTCTACATTGACGGCGCTGGCAATCTGGTTATGACCAGTACCGGTTACAATGTAATGGGCTGGGGCGTAAATAAGGAAACCGGGGAAATTCAGAAGGGAAACGTTCAGCCGCTGAAGATTATGACCACGGAGAATATGACTTCCCCGCCTCAGGTTACCACACAGGCGATTATGGACGGTATTATTGACCGGTTTGACACGGATTTGCAAACAGACGAAGGCCGAATCATAAATCTTGAGATGTTTGATAATCAGGGTTATAAATATACGGCACAGTTCAGTGTTCATGCAATTGACGGTGAAAAAGGCCAGTTCTGTGTGAATCTGGATAAGATTTTAGATGCAGCCGGCGACCCGGCGTATGTAGATGCTAACGGGGATTTGGACACAACTAAAGTTAAGTTTGGTACAACAATACCCGCAACACAGCCGGACCTGCCGATAGAACTGAAAAATGCAGTATATCTTGATTTCAAAGAGGGAAAAGGAACATTTCAAGGTGTCGGAACAACAGCAGGCGGTACGGCTGAAACAACAGGCCTGCAGATTATCAGTCCGAATTTTACAGCGGAAGATGGAAGTAATACGATTACAATCGATTTCTCGGGCTGTTTAAACTACAACAAAAACGGCACATCAACCATGGGAGCCCTTGCCGGTGATAAGAAAGGTCTTGGCGCCGGTTTGAAAGTGGGTGAGATGAGCGGCGTTACCGTTCAGAAGGACGGTAAGATTTACGCTACCTATGATAATGGTCAGAGTAAGCTGCTTGGTCAGATTGCGGCGGCCAATTTTGCCAATCCCTCCGGTCTTGCCAAACAGGGCGATAATCTTTATTCCGCGACCATGAACTCCGGTGAGTTTGACGGTGTGGGTGATGATATCACAGCGGACGGCGGCTATATGGAATCCGGCGTACTCGAAATGAGTAACGTTGATTTGTCCGCTGAGTTTACGGAAATGATTACCACCCAGAGAGGTTTCCAGGCAAACAGCCGTATTATTACAGTTTCAGATACGCTTCTTGAGGAGCTTACGAATCTGAAGAGATAAGGTAAGTAAGAAATAGTAATTTATGGGTTAAAGGGAACTGATTGCATTGCGGTTCCCTTTAATTTATGCTAAAATGCATGTTTTTCGGCATACATTTGATAAGATGGAAATATCTTTTAGTTGTGTTAAGGGAAATTTATGTGGAAAAAGGGGGAAAGAAGTGATATGATAGAAGTCACGAGGATAAACGGCAGTAAAGTGCTGATAAATCCCGATTTGATTGAAATTGTGGAGGAGACGCCGGACACGGTGGTTGCTTTCACTACAGGAAGAAAATTAATTATAAAAGAAGGTAGACAAGAGGTAAAAAATCTTGTAAAATCATACAGAAAGGAAATTTTTGCGAATTAGCGCAGAAGAGGTGAAAAGTTGTGGATTTAGCGTCAATTCTTGGTTTAGTGCTCTGTTTCAGTATGCTTGGTTATGGCTGTATCAACGCGGCGGGACTCGCTAATATAAACCGTTACGGGGATTTACCATCTGCGATTATTACATTCGGTGGGGCGTTTTTTGCCGTTCTGGCATCAAAATCCTTATCCGATTACATAGCCGGACTTAAGAGTTTTACTCTTATCTTTAAAGCTCCTTCCTCAAATGTAAAAGAAATGATTCAGAAGATTATCGACCTGTCCAACATCGCCAGAAAGGAAGGCCTTCTTTCTTTGGAAGAAGCGGCAGGTGATTTGGAAGATGAGTTTATGAAGAAGGGGATTCTTCTTATTGTAGATGGTACGGACCCTGAATTGGTGCGTGGTATTATGGAAACGGAACTGGTGAGTACGGAAGCCAGACATAAGGATAAGATTTCTTTCTGGGATGACTTGGGTTCCATGGGACCGGCGTGGGGTATGATTGGTACTCTGGTAGGTCTTGTTAACATGCTTTACGAGATGGATGACCCTTCGACTCTCGGTCCGTCCATGGCGGTTGCGCTTATTACCACACTTTACGGTTCCCTTCTGGCAAACTGGATTTGCACGCCGGTTGCGGGAAAGCTGAAAGCAAATAACGCCAATGAAATCATGGTTAAGGAAATTATGATTGAGGGACTTCTTTCCATACAGGCGGGTGAAAATCCCAGAGTTATTGAAGAAAAGCTGAAGTCATTCCTGGCGCCCAACGACAGGACAATAGGCGAAGGCGGAGGTGAAGACGATGGCTAAAAAAAAGCAGGAAGAGCCTCCTAAAGGTTCGCCGGCCTGGATGGCCACTTTCTCGGACCTTATGAATCTGCTTCTTTGCTTCTTCGTTATGTTGTTTGCCATGTCTACCGTAGACGCGCAGAAGTTCGAACAGGTTGCGGCGTCTTTTAATCAGACTTTCAGTATTTTTGATGCGGGTGCCACGGCAATCGGAGACGGCGTTCTGGTGGGGATGGGCGTCAGCCAGTTAAACGAACTTGACGACTACATCAACAGTACGGGTAAAAACCCGGAAGGCGAACTTATGCCGGAGAATCTGAAAGAAGCCGCGGAGATAATGGATGAGGCCAAACTGGAAGAATCGGAAGAGATGGCCGAAAAGATTGAAGAGGTTTTGGAAGAAAAGAATCTGGAAAATGAAATTGATATAGAATTTACCGCGCAGTATGTGCAGCTTACTTTAAACGGGGCGCTCCTTTTTGACTCGGGCAGCGTTGAGATTAAGGAAGAGGCCATGCCGCTGATGAATCAGCTTGGGATTATCCTTCAGAGATTCAGTCAGGGAACCATTGAGATTGAAGGTCATACGGATAATGTGCCAATGTCGGGGTCAAAATACTCCAATAATGATGAGCTCAGCAGCGGGCGCGCCCTGTCGGTTTTCTATTATCTGGAGAATAATACCACGCTGGATATAGGAGTGATTAAGCATTCGGGCAGAGGAGAATATCAGCCCATCGCGGATAATTCCACACCGGAAGGAAGAGCCAAAAACAGAAGAGTTGAAATAAAGATTTATAACGCACTTAGTGCTTATTAATGAAGAGAGGTAGTATCTGTTATGAAAAAGAATTTAATTTCCATATTGATATTGGCACTGCTTATCGTAAATATTGTGCTTACTGCGATTATGATGTTCAGTGTAACCAGCACGAACAGCAAGACTGCGGCTCTTGTAACGGATATTGCGTCGGCGGTCAGCCTGGATATTGAAGGAATGCGAAGTGGTGCTTCCGCCGTTCCTCTTGAAAACACAGCGACATACACGATTGCCGATATGACAATCCTTCTTAAGGATGATGCAAATCAGGCGGAAGGTACGGAAAAGAAAGACCATTACGCACAGCTTACAGTGGTTTTGTCTATGGATAACAGACACGAGGATTTTGCGGCTAACGGAAATGGGGATTTGTCCAGCAGACAGGATTTGATTAAAGGACGAATCAGTGATGTGGTGGGCAAATACACTCTGGAGGAAGCAAAACAGAATACACAGGCAATAACAACTGATATTTTAAATAGTATCCAGGGGTTGTTTGATTCGGATTTTATCTTTGAAGTAACGCTTGTCAGTCCTCTGTATATGTAGATGCCATGCTTACAGGGGGATTAAATAAAAGCACGGCAGAAACGATAGGAGGTGAAATCCTGTGAGCGATGTGCTCTCTCAAAGTGAAATAGATAATTTGCTCGCGTCTTTAAACAGCGGCGAATTAGATATGGACCAGATACAGGAGAATGACGAAAAACAGATAAAGGATTATGACTTCAAGCGGCCTGCGAAGTTTTCCAAGGAGCATTTACGAACACTTGAGATTATTTATGAGCATTACGGAAGACTTGTTTCTAATGAGCTTCAGGTTTATCTGAGAAAGACCGTGCAGGTGACGGTGGCGAGTTCCGAGACCACTACTTTTTCAGAGTTTACCAATGCGCTGTCTAATCCTGTTATCCTTGGGATTATGAACTTCCATCCTTTAGTGGGAAATATTATCATGGAAATATCTCCAAATATCGGTTTTGCCATGATTGACAGAATGCTTGGCGGCGAGGGGCTGCCTTTGGAGAAGACCAGAGAGTTTTCTGAAATAGAGATGACGATTCTTCAGAAGCTGATGGTGGTTTGTATGCAGCTTATGAGTGAACCATGGAAGAATGTCTGTGAAATCAGTCCCATGATGGAAAGAATCGAGACGAACGCTCAGTTCGCGCAGATTATAGCGCCCAGCGACATGATAGCTATTGTTTCGCTGAATCTGAAAGTTGGCGATATAGAAGGGCTTATGAATATCTGTCTTCCGTTCTTTACTCTGGAAGATGTGATGGATAAGTTGAATACCAAGTACTGGTATTCAACTCTCCAGAAAGATGATAAGACTGATTATGAAGAACAGATAGAGTCGTTGATTAAGAGAGTGGATGTGCCTGTCAAGGCAGTACTTGGCATGAGCAAGGTTGCAGTAAGCGATTTCCTGAACCTTGCGGTGGGAGATATTATACGGCTTGACACCAGAGTGGATTCTGATATGAAGATATATGTTGGGAATATTAAGAAGTTCACCGCGTTGCCCGGTTCCAGTAAAGATAAATACGCGGTTCGGGTGACATCAGTACTCAGAGAGGAGGAGGAGTAAAGCATGGACGAAATGCTTTCACAGGATGAAATAAACGCATTACTTAGCGGTGTGGGGTCTGATAATGCGGGAACTGACCAGACATCTGACGCGGGAAGCGACAATGTATTGGAAGATGACCGACTTTCAGCGGATACCAAAGATGCAATCGGCGAGATAGCCAACATCAGTATGGGTTCATCTGCGACTACGTTGTATTCTCTGGTAAACATGAAAGTTGATATCACGACGCCAGTGGTTACAATGGCAAACTGGAATACGGTTGTGGCCGATTATGAACGTCCCTGTGTTTTTATTCAGATACATTACACGGCGGGACTTGACGGTTCCAACATTATGATTCTGAAAGAACATGATGTTAAGGTCATTACGGATTTGATGATGGGAGGCGATGGCAGTAATACCGAGGGAGAAATCGGAGAGCTGCATTTAAGCGCGATATCCGAAGCGATGAACCAGATGATGGGAGCGGCGGCGACGTCACTTTCAACCATGATGGGTAAGATGATAGATATCAGCCCCCCGGAAGCCAGTGTGCTTGATTTAAATGATTTTAAGAGCGGAGGGGATATTGCTCCTTTCCTTGAGGGCAGTTTTGTTAAAATCGCATTCAGAATGCAGATTGGCGATTTGGTTGACAGTTCTATTATGCAGCTTTATCCCGTTGAATTTGCAGAAAGTCTGTACGAGAGATTTATTGCCAAACAGATGGAAGAGGTTGCGGCAGCATCACCGGCGCCTGAACCTGAACCGGCGCCTTATACGCCTCCTCCGGCGGACATGAATGCCGGCCAGATGAATATGGCGTCCCAGGGAATGCCAATGAACGGAATGCCTATGCAGGGTATGCCCATGCAGGGTATGGGTATGCCGATGAACGGAATGCCTATGCAGGGAATGGGAATGCCAATGAACGGAATGCCCATGCAGGGTATGCCTATGCAGGGAATGGGAATGCCGATGATGAACATACAGCCGGCACAGTTCCAAAGCTTCAACAATGATATGGGGGCCGTACCGGGACAGGAGAATATCGGCTTAATCAGGGATGTTCCTCTTGACGTTACCGTGGAGCTTGGCAGAACAAAGAAATCCATATCAGATATATTGGACTTCGCACCGGGTACTATCATAGAGCTTGACAGGATAGCAGGTGAACCGATAGATGTACTTGTAAATGGTAAATTCGTTGCCAGAGGCGAGGTCGTGGTAATTGAAGAAAGTTTTGGAGTACGAGTAACAGAAATAGTAAAGTAAAAAGGTAGGAGAGTAAAAATGGCAAAAAATATTTTGGTGGTTGATGATGCTGCTTTTATGCGTATGATGATTAAGGACATTCTCACAAAAAACGGTTATAACGTAGTAGGGGAAGCGGAGAATGGCGTTAAGGCTTTTGAAAAATATAACGAGTTGAAGCCTGATTTGGTATTGATGGATATTACCATGCCTGAATTAGACGGAATCGGAGCGCTTAAGAAGATTAAAGCGGCAGACCCCGGAGCAATGGTTGTTATGTGCTCGGCTATGGGCCAGCAGGCTATGGTTATCGACGCAATTCAAAGCGGAGCAAAGGACTTCATCGTAAAGCCATTCCAGGCTGACCGTGTGCTTGAGGCGGTAAAGAAGGTAATCGGTTAGTATGCTTCTTACGATTATGACAAAGGCGGACGGTTATCTTCAGTTTATGACGGTGCTGTTTCTCTTTGTTTTCGTGCTTGCTGTTACTTATCTGGTTACCAGGTGGATAGCTAAATACCAGAAGGGGAATGCGGGCTTCAGAAATCTTGAGATTATTGAGACTTGCAGGATTGCCTCAAATAAATATATTCAAATAGTGAGGGTGGGAAGCAAATATCTTGTGATTGCCGTGGGAAAGGATGAAGTGCATATGCTTTCGGAGGTTTCCGGGGAAGAACTCAGTTTTCAGGAAAGTTATGGCCAGACGATGGAGTTTGCCGCAGTTTTTGATAAGATAAGAAAACTGAAGGAAAAAGATAAGGAATAAGACAACAATTATGAGACAAAGCTTTGCCGTAAAAAAGATAATAAAGATAATATGCCTGCTTTTTATGGTGGGCATATTGTGTGTTATTCCCCGGATGAATGCAAAGGCGGCTTCACTGGATTCCCAGTTGACTGGAGAGACAGAGGATAGAACCAATATAAGGGAGCCGGGAACTACCGAATCCAGGGAAGATTTGTCAGAACTTAATATTGCGAATAGTTTGACAGTAACTTTAAATAATGGTAATGGGCAGATGAATGGGACGCTGCGGATTCTGATTACACTGACGTTGATAGGACTGGCACCCACATTGCTTATCATGCTTACGTCTTTTATCAGAATTATCATTGTTCTTCATTTTACAAGGGCAGCTTTGAATACCCAAACGGCACCTCCCAATCAGGTGTTGATTGGGTTAGCTTTGTTTTTAACCTATTTCATCATGCAGCCCACTCTGACGCAGATTTACAATGAGGCGGTGATTCCCTTTGAGGCGGGAGAAATTACTCAGGAGGAATTTTTTAAGACAGGAATAGAGCCTTTGCGTGAATTTATGTATAAACAGGCTCAGACGAAGGATGTAAAACTTTTTCTGGAGATTTCCGGAGACGAATGGGACGGAACGCTGGAGGGCATTCCTCTTGCCGTGCTGATACCGAGTTTTATCGTGGGGGAACTGCGGCGCGCGTTCATAATCGGGTTTATTATATATATTCCTTTTATTGTAATTGACATGGTGGTTGCGTCCACTCTTATGAGTATGGGTATGATGATGCTTCCGCCGACCACAATTTCCATGCCGTTTAAGATACTTTTGTTTGTTCTGGCCGACGGCTGGAATTTGATTATCATGGAACTGGTGAAGACGTTTTATGTCCCGTGACGGCTGCGGTTAGGCGGCAGGAAGCCTGCTGCGGCGCTGATGCGGCCGGGAATTTGATATCCCGGGATATTTGATAAAGCTTGGAGGGAAAAGGATATGACAGCAGATGAGGTTACAGCCATTGCCAGTGCGGCCCTGTTTTTGATTATCAAGGTTGCGGCGCCGCTTCTTTTGGTGTCTCTTGCGGTCGGACTGATTGTCAGTATTTTTCAGACGGTTACATCTATTCAGGAGCAGACGCTGACCTTTGTACCGAAAATTATAGCGATATTTTTGACGATTATTTTGCTTGGGAACTGGATTCTGACAGAATTATCCGATTACATCGTAATGCTGTGGTCTGATTTTGGCCGTTATATCAGGTAGGGCTTATGCTTGAATATGGTTTTACCTACGGAGACCTGGAGTATTTTCTGCTGATATTTGTCAGGATAGCCAGTTTTGTATTCATAGCCCCTTTTTTCAGTATGAGCAATACGCCGAGAAATGTGAGAACCGGTTTGAGTTTTTTCGTGGCAGTCTTACTTTTTCAGGCGATGCCCCGTCAGGAAGTGGTATATGATTCTCTGACGGGATATACGATTGTGGTACTGAAAGAAGTGATAACCGGTCTTTTAATCGGGTTCGCGGCTAATTTGTGCAGTACGATTGTGGCCTTTGCCGGCCAGATTGCCAGTATGGAAATGGGGCTTTCCATGGCCAGTATGCTTGACCCGACAACCAAAGAAAATACCACTGTAACAGGTGTTTATTATAACTATATTATTTTGCTTTTGCTCATAAGTTCAGGAATGCACCGGTATTTTTTAAAGGCGCTGGCGGAAACTTATATCTTAATTCCCATAAACGGCGCTGTTCTTGACCATGAAAAGCTTTTAAACGCCATGATTAAATTTTTGTCCGAGTATATTATTATCGGCTTTCGTATTTGTCTGCCGATTTTTGCCGTTATGATTATTTTAAACGCGGTGCTCGGCGTTCTGGCCAAGGTATCGCCGCAGCTTAATATGTTTGCTGTGGGTATGCAGATGAAGGTGCTGGTGGGACTGTCGATTTTGCTTGTCACTGCGTCCATGCTTCCCGATGCGGCAAATTTTATTTATGACCAGATGAAGCATATGGTTGTTACTTTTGTAGAAACTATGCTGTAAAGAGGTGGAACTAAATGGAACAGAACAGATTGACGCTTGCTTACAATCTGCAGTTCTTTGCCAAAGACGGCCCGGGCGGTGAAAAAACGGAGGAACCAACCTCCAAAAAGCTGTCGGACGCCAGAAAAGAAGGCCAGGTAGCCAAGAGCAAGGAAATCGGCAACGCGTTCATGCTGCTTACGCTTTTCCTTATGATGAAGGTGTATCTGGGGGTTATAGGAAACAGGTTTATCGGATGCTTTCACAGTGTGTATGGTAATTTTGCCGATGTAATCAGGATGTATAACGGCCAGATACCCTCAGCGTCTATCCAGGTTCTTATCAGGGGAATGATGCTGCAGCTTGGAATTATTGTTCTTCCCGTGTTTGCCCTGGGCGTGTTTGTGGTTTTTGTCTGCGACGTGGTTCAGGTTAAATGGAAGCCCACAACGAAGCCCTTAAAGCCCAAGTTCAACAAGCTGAATCCGGTCAGCGGTTTTAAAAAGTTTTTGTCGGTAAATTCCCTGGTTGAGCTGGTAAAATCCATTCTTAAGCTTTCGGTTGTGGGATATGTGGTTTACAAATATATTGTCAAGGAAATCGGACAGATTTTTATTTTGTACAATATCTCCTTAAATCAGGCCATTGGGCTGATAGGTAAAATTGTTACGGATTTGGGAATACGGATTGCTCTGGTTTATATGGTGATTGCTTTTCTGGATTTTGTGTACCAGAAGCGTAAGTTCAAAAAAGACATGAAGATGACCAAGCAGGAAGTAAAGGATGAATATAAGAATCAGGAAGGAGACCCTCAGATTAAAGGAAAGCAGAAACAAAAAATGAGGGAGGCTTCCATGCGGCGTATGATGCAGCATCTTCCGGAGGCGGATGTGGTAATCACCAACCCGACCCATTACGCGGTGGCCATCAAATATGACGCAGATAAATATGACGCGCCCTATGTGCTTGCAAAGGGAGAAGATTACCTGGCGCAGCGGATTAAGGACGTGGCAAAAGAAAACGATATTGAAATTGTGGAAAACAAACCTCTTGCCCGTATGCTCTATGCCAACGTGGAGGTGGGAGGGTTGATTCCACCGGAATTATATCAGTCAGTAGCAGAGGTTCTGGCCTTTGTTTATCATTTAAAGGGGAAGGTATAAAGGAGGAAAGGAGACGGCATGAAAAAAGCGGATGTTGCTGTATCGGCATATGTACTTTCGGCGTTTATTATGATGATTGTGCCGATTCCCAGCGGCCTTTTGGACATACTGCTTGCCTGCAATATGGCAGTTGCGTTTACCATACTTTTCGGAACAATGTTTTCCAAAGAAGTACTGGATATGTCTTTTTATCCCACCATGCTGTTGTTCACCACATTGTTCAGGATTTCCCTTAACATATCTTCCACCAGGCTTATTCTTGTAACCGGACAGCCAGGGCGTGTGGTTGAAACTTTCGGCAGCTATGTAGGCAGCGGAAATCTGGTGGTAGGTTCTATCGTATTTATTATTCTGATACTGGTGCAGTTTATGGTTATCAATAAAGGTTCCGAGCGTGTGGCTGAGGTAACGGCGAGATTTACGCTGGACGCCATGCCCGGTAAGCAGATGGCCATTGACGCGGACCTTAATACAGGCGCGATTACCGACGAGGAAGCAAGGGAGCGCCGGGAAAAAATCCAGAACGAAGCAAATTTCTTCGGTTCCATGGACGGTGCCGTTAAGTACGTAAAGGGAGATGCAACGGCTGGTCTGCTCATAACTTTTGTCAATATCATAGGCGGTATTATAACAGGTATGGTATGGCAGAATATGGACATTATGACAGCCTTAAACCGATATGTCATTCTTACCATCGGCGACGGTCTGGTGAGCCAGATTCCCTCCCTTTTGATTTCACTTTCCACCGGTATTCTGGTGACGAAAGGTTCTAAGGACGCGGATTTCGGAACGGTGCTGGTGAGCCAGCTTTTCGGTATTCCCAAGGTGTGTTATCTTGTGGGCGCGGTATTGGCCGGACTTGGAATCGTTACCCCGCTGCCCAATCTTATATTCCTTTCTCTGGGGCTTGCTTTTATCGTTGTAGGCAGGATTATGGCAGGAAACCTTGAGACGGCTCAGATTGAGGGAGAAATCAACGCGGAGGAGGCTGCGGCGGAAGAAATCAGACAGCCGGAAAATGTAAACAGTCTCTTACAGGTAGACCCCATCGAGTTGGAGTTTGGTTACGGAATTATTCCGTTAGCCGACGTAAACCAGGGCGGAGACTTACTGGACCGTGTGGTAATGATTAGACGACAGATTGCGTTAGAGCTTGGAACGGTAGTGCCGATTATCCGTCTTAGGGATAATATTCAGCTTAACCCCAATCAGTACATCATAAAAATCAAGGGTATTCAGGTCAGCGAGGGCGAAATTCTTTTCGACCACTATATGGCCATGAACCCCGGTTATGTGGAGGAGGAAATCACGGGTATTCCCACATTTGAGCCTTCCTTCCACCTGCCGGCTATCTGGATAACGGAAGGACAGAGGGAGAGAGCCGAGAGCATGGGTTATACGGTGGTAGACCCGCCGTCCATTATCGCAACGCATCTGACGGAAATCATCAGGCAGTACATTTCCGAACTGCTCACAAGGCAGGATGTACAGAACCTTGTCAACAACTTAAAGGAAAGCAATCCTTCGCTTGTGGACGAACTGGTGCCCAAGCTTCTGGGACTTGGGGAAATTCAGAAGGTTCTGCAGAATCTCTTAAAAGAAGGTATTTCCATCAGAGACCTTCTTACGGTTTTTGAGACGCTTGCGGATTATGCGTCCACTACAAGAGATACGGATATACTGACGGAATATGTGCGGCAGAGCCTGAAGCGTGCGATTTCCAGCCGATTCTTCCCTTCCAACGAAACTTCCAGCGTGGTTACTTTAGACCCGAAACTGGAGCAGGAGATTATGGGAAGCGTAAAACAGACGGAAAACGGCGCGTATCTTGCACTGGACCCGGAAAAGACGAAGGAAATTATGAAGTCTGTAGGGAATGAGATTGCGAAGTTGGAAAATCTGGGAAAGAGCCCTATTGTAATAACATCGCCAATCGTGCGTATGTATTTTAAGCGTTTGACGGAGGATTACTATAGAGATTTAATTGTTGTTTCATATAATGAAATAGATAATAACATTGAATTACAGTCTGTAGGAATGGTGACAGCATGATAATCAAAAAATTTCAGGGTAAAACAGAAGCGGAAGCGGTGGAAAACGCCAAAAAAGAGCTGGGTGAAAACGTGGTTGTTATGAACGTGCGCAGCGTCAAGAAGAAGGGGGTTCTCAGCATTTTCCGGCCTCAGCTTACTGAGGTTACGGTCGCGAAGGAAGAGGAGCCGGAGCGCGCCCTTCCCGTAAAAAAGGAACCGCTGATTCCGCAGCCGCTTGTGGACGCCGTTACAAGAGAGACCACAGATTTGTCTGCCATAAGAGATTTGCTTCCTCCGGTTCAGGAAAATTCGGGACTGGCACGTCTTGCCAAGGCTTCTGACGTCCGCCCGGCGGAACGGCCCGAGGTCAGGGAAGAAGAGTGGAAGGACGCCAGCGCCATTGAAGAAAAGCTGAACAGTCTCCATGATTTGTTAGAGCAGCAGCTCCAGAAGCCCGAAGAAGGAAAGAGCGAGCAGGCGGAGGAGGAAAAGGAAAGCGAGATAGAGCGTTTTATGAAACTGCTCTATAACACCATGCTGGACAACGAGGTAAACGAGAAATACGCAAATCAGATTATAGACGAAATCGAAAAAATCAACAAACAAAATCTTCCTTTTGATTATACGCTGGCAAATATTTACCAGAAGATGATTTTAAAATTCGGAAAGCCGGTGGAGATTTCCCCGTCGCAAAAAGGCCCCAGGGTGGTGTTCTTCGTAGGTCCCACGGGAGTGGGTAAAACCACAACTATTGCCAAACTTGCATCCCGGCTCAGCATGGGACAGAAGAAGAAGGTGGTTCTTCTGACAGCCGATACCTACCGGATTGCGGCGGCCGAACAGCTCCGCACCTATGCAAATATCATGGAACTGCCTTTCAGGGTAATCTATTCCACAGAGGAAATCCGTCAGGCTCTGAATGATTTTAAAGATTATGATTATATTATGGTAGATACGGCGGGGCATTCCCATAAGAATGCGGAGCAGAAGGAAAACATCAATCAGTTTATCCATTCGGTGGATGATTTGGCTGAAAAGGAGGTTTTCCTTGTGCTGAGCGCGGCCACAAAATACAGGGATTTGGTGAACATTGTGGATACCTATATACCCATGACGGAGTTTGCCCTGATTTTCACAAAGCTTGACGAGACCACATGCCTTGGGAATCTTCTGAACATAAAGCTCCGGACGGATGCGCCTTTATCTTATGTGACTTACGGGCAGAACGTGCCGGATGATATAGAAAACTTTAATCCGCAGAAGACGGTAAAACAGCTTTTAGGCGGAAGGAAGAAGGAAAAATATTAAGATTACTTCACTGTAAGACGAGCAAGGAGAATACATGGACCAGGCCGAACAACTGAGAAAGATAATTAAAGCAGGTACAGCAGATTTAAACAGACCACGTGCGAGAGTTATTACGGTTACAAGCGGTAAAGGTGGTGTGGGAAAGTCCAATACGGCGATTAATCTGGCGGTTCAATTTCAGAAACAGGGTAAGCGGGTAATTATTCTTGATGCGGATTTCGGGCTTGCCAACATTGAAATTATGTTTGGTGCAGTGCCGAAATATAACTTAAGCGATGTGATTTATCATGGAAAAACCATCAGGGAGATTATTACTCCGGGGCCTTTGGATGTGGGATTTATTTCCGGCGGTTCCGGAATTGCCGGACTTTCCAACTTAAGCCGGGATACTTTGACTTATATTGTCCAAAAGCTGTCAGAGTTAGATTCGATTGCCGATATAATTATTATAGATACGGGAGCCGGCGTTTCCGACGCCGTAATGGAATTTTTGGTCGCCAGCGGGGAAATTCTGCTGGTGGCGACGCCGGAACCTACTTCTATCACAGACGCCTATTCGCTTCTTAAGGTTTTAAACAGGCATCACAGATTTTCCAGCGAGACTACCGAAATAAAGATGCTTTCCAACAAGGTGAAATCGGAGAGAGAAGGAGAAATGCTGTTTGAGAAGCTTAATTCGGTGATAAGCCGTTATCTGACGATACCGGTTACCTACTTAGGTTCTGTGCCAGAGGATAATCAACTGGTAAAGGCGGTGATGCAGCAGCAGCCGGTTTCCCTAAAGGAACCGCAGGCTAAGTCGGCCACAGCCTACGAGGCGATTGCGGTAAAGCTTTTAGGCGAAGGGGGAAAGGGAACAAACGGAAAGGGAATGAAATCTTTCCTGGCCCGTTTTATGAATAATGGCAGATAAAAAATGATAGGAGGGGATAAAATGCTCTCAGAATATGTTGTTCCGGGAAACAAAATTGAAATAAGGACAGTCAGCCAGGGAGAGTATATTGAGGAAGTTGAGAAAAAACGAAAGGTATATTACAGTCAGGTATTCGACGTTTTGTCGGAAGAGCGGCTGGAAGTTTTGCTTCCGATGGAGAAAAGCCGGCTGATATCGCTTCCCGTAAATATGGAGTACGATTTGTACTTTTTTACCGAGGCGGGGCTGTTCCGCTGTAACGCAAACGCCCTGGATGTGTACAAATCCAACAACAACTTCGTACTTCTTTTTGAAACGATAAGCGAGCTTAAAAAATTCCAGAGAAGGGAATATTACCGTCTGGACTGTGCCGTGGAAATGTATTCAAGACTTCTTGAGCGTGAAGAAATCAGCGCGGTGGTGAGAAACGACGATTTTCTGGCAAAGGAGCTTCCCTTGAAGAAGGGCGTTGCGGTGGATATCAGCGGCGGAGGAATCCGGTTTGTGGGAAACTATACCTATGAGCGCGGGGATTTGATTTACTGCCGTTATAATCTGGGCGGCGGAGAGCGGCCGAAAACCTATACCCTGGTGGCAAAAATTTTGTTTATCAGCGATGTGGAGGACAAAAAGGACGTGCGGGAATACCGGGCGCAGTATATCAATATGGATACCACGGAACGGGAAGAAATTATCCGCTTTATCTTTGAAGAGGAGAGAAAGCGCAGAAAGAGAAGAAAAGGTTTATAATACCTTCCGTTTATGGTATACTCTTCATAAAAGATATTAAGAACAGAGTAAATCTATCAGTGAGATAAAAATAGGAGGTCCATTAATGAACGACCTGAGTATGGAACAGATTACAAATCAGTATTTCGACGTATTAAAAGAACTGGGTAATATCGGCGCGGGAAACGCCACTACGGCCCTGGCGCAGATGATGGGCGGTAAAATTGACATGTCAGTACCGCAGGTGAGGCTTCTGGAGTTTCACGAAATCGGCGAGATTGTAGGCGGCGATGAGAAAATCATGGTGGGAATTTATCTTCAGGTCGAAGGCGACGTGGAGGGCAGCATGATGTTTATCATGGATAAGACGGCGGCAGCCCACATTGTGAACAGGATGATGGCCGGCATGCTTGTGATTGACGAGAGTACAGCGGAGGAACATGAATTTGGGGAAATGGAATGTTCCGCGATTAAGGAAGTGGGCAATATCATAACCGGTTCCTATTTAAATGCTTTGTCAGGAATTACCAGTCTGAAAATTATGCCGTCGGTGCCTGAGATTGGCATTGACATGGCGGGGGCGCTTCTGAGCGTTCCGGCAGTGGAATTTGGCGTTATGGGAGACAATATCCTGTTAATCCAGACAAAATTTTCAGATGACGTCGAATTAAACGGATATTTCATTTTAATTCCGGATATGGATTCATATGAGAAGATTCTGACATCGCTTGGAGTTATGTAAGCCCTCAGAAAAAATAAACAGGGGAGACTGATGGGAAAATGAGTGAAGTTATCAAAGTCGGAATGGCTGATTGGAAGACCTGTAAGGGTGATGATGGGGTAATGACAGTGGGACTTGGTTCCTGTGTGGGAATTGCTATCAGAGACCCGGCTACAGGCATTGGAGGTCTGGCGCATATTATGCTGCCTGACAGCAAGGAAATTGTAAATAACACGAACAGACCCAAGTTTGCGGATACGGGAATTGAAGACATGGTGAAAGAGCTCACACGCATGGGAGCAAGCCGGTTTCGGATGGTTGCCAAAATTGCGGGAGGAGCCCAGATGTTTACCGGAGTAGGCAGGAACGATACGCTGCGGGTAGGCGACCGCAATGTAATGGCGAGCAAAAAAAAGCTGGCTGAGCTGAGGATACCGATTCTTGCTTCGGACACCGGGAACACCTATGGAAGAACAGTTACCTTTTACCCTAAGAGCGGGGATTTCCATATACGTTCAATAGGAATGCCGGAGAAAATTATATGAAAAAAAGCAGATTGTTTGCGCCGTTTCTTATGCTTTTGGCCGGCGCGGTGGCAAGTATCACCATGTTTTACTTTCATTATCCAGCGGGACAGATGCTGCCCAGACTTTTAGCGGTACTTCTTGTTTTTTACATAGCGGGATGTTTTATCCAGAAAAAGGTGCTTGCTTTTATGAATCAAATCAGAGAAAATGAAGAAGCACTGGAAAGAGAGGCGGCTGCTGAGAGAGAGGAAGTCATTGAGGGGGAGAAGCAGGAAGTGGAAGAACGCGAAGAAGAGGATGAAGAATAACTTTCTTGAGACGCCCTTTGCAGCGACTTCCCGGAAATTAATTTTCAGGTGACGGAGGTAGTAGATGGACGAGGCAGGAAAAAATAAGCTCTGGGAGTGTTATGCAAAGACGAAATCGCCTGAAATCAGAGAAAAGCTTATATTGGAGTACGCCCCATTGGTAAAGCTGGTAGCGGGACGGCTCAGTATGTATCTGGGCTATAACGTAGAATACGACGATCTGGTCAGCTATGGAATATTCGGACTGATCGACGCGATCGATAAATTTGATATGGATAAGGAAGTAAAATTCGAGACCTATGCCAGTCTTAGAATTCGTGGAGCGATTCTGGACCAGATCCGAAAAATGGACTGGATTCCGCGTACGGTGCGTCAGAAACAGAAAAAAATCGATGAAGCAATCAAAAGAGTGGAAATGCAGACAGGTAAAACGGCTCTGGACGATGAAGTTGCAAGAGAACTGGGAATCACCGGAAACGAGCTGCTCGAGTGGCAGTCTCAGCTTAAGGTGACAAACGTAGTGTCGCTCAACGAGTTTATCGAACAGGGATCGGAACCAGTGATGGATGCCAGACATAACTCGCATTTTATACAGCCGGAGGAACAGGTACAGGAAACAGAGCTAAGAGAAAAGCTGCAGGAGGCAATGGAGCAGCTTACAGAAAAAGAAAAAAAGGTTATCTTATTGTATTATTATGAAGATCTTACGCTGAAAGAAATTAGCAAAGTGTTGGAAGTTTCAGAGTCCAGAATCTCGCAGCTCCATACGAAGGCATTGTCAAAAATGCAAAAGACAATGGGCGTATATATGGAGATATTAGCGAAGAAATAAAAGAAGGTGGGATTATGACAGTACGACCGGTTCATTTAAATGGAATGATACAAAATACACAGGA
>OFFW01000396.1_pt1 | contig 32181 bp, 22 predicted proteins | sample 1521501 | NCBI WGS metagenome assembly OFFW01 (sample SAMEA3504107, study PRJEB24116) | mouse gut metagenome | biome: mouse gut; feature: mouse-associated habitat; material: faeces | place: Denmark | collected 2011
CGCTGTTATTTTGATATTAAATTTTTTTACTTACCTATGCCATTTGCATAACCTCGGTTTCAAGTTGCTTTATTTCATCAAGTGATAATACAGGAACATAGTCCGCAATTTCTTCAAGTGACATTTTCCCCTTTTTTATCATTCTTCTCGCCGTTTCTCTTGCATTATCTAACGCCGCTTCATTTCTCATATCTTCCATAATTTTGCACATGGTCGCCGCTCCCTTCTTGTCCTGCTTATAATACCTTGCTTTTTTAGCAAGTGCTTCATAGTTCATATCATCGGGATTAGTACATGAAAAATCGTGCATCAGCTTTCCGATTTCATCATTGCCCCTGTACTCCCCATTAACATATATAATATGCGAACCGTCATCAAACAATACTTTGTTTTCTCCGACAATGACATATCTCTCCACTGGATATATCGGCTGATTTCCTTTCATTACATCATTTTCTGTTATAAAAATAACATAACTGTCAGGAATATCCTCTGTATCATCACCGGACTTTAATATGTGTGCGTCCAGCAGGCTGCTGTTATGCCTTGCTCTCTTTGCGCCTGCTCCCGCGTCTTTCCTCTGAATTTCTACATCAAATTCCTTATCGGTGCTGTCAATCGCATGAACATCTAAAACAGCCGAACGCCCCTGCAAATTCTTCATCGTCTCTTGTGTCCGAACCGATTTAATTTTTATATTCTCTCGCCCTAAAACAATCCGCAGTATCAGCTCCACACCTTCAAAATTATCTGCAAGGCAGACAGACATGAAATCATCGTCCATATATCGGAGTGATTTCAGACGTTCTAAGTCCTTCCTGTGTATCTGCTCCATTGTATTCAAAAATATCACCTTCTTCCACTTTTTATTATACATCACACAATTACCTTTGAAAACTGAATTTCATGTAAAATTTTCTCGGTTTTCTATACGCTCTGACGCTGTGTTACTTATTCAGAATTCCCAAACCATTTTCCAAACATTCTGCATATGGTTAAACAAATAGTCTGCCTGCGATGTGACATGCTCTTTCAATCCTTCATCGCCGGAATCATTTGTAGCATATCCCACTAATTTCTGTCGTATTTTTTCCCATATATCATCGTTCTTTCCGGATGATAATTCCGAAAATTCTTCCTTTAATTCATCGCCGTATGCCACTCTCTCGTTTTCGGTTTTATGAATATTCCCAAGCATCACAGAATATTTATATTCAGCAACCGGATTGGAAGCTGCCGGTCCATATCCCTCAGGATTCTTTTCTCTTGCAGAATCAATCCCCGCAACCACACGATTAAAGCTTTCCATCGGGTTTACATATTCCGAGATAATGTGCGAATTATGCTGATGATACATATCAATCAATTTATTAAACTCATCCCTATGCTTTGCCGGAAGCATCTTATCAACCATGTACCGAAGAGCTGATGTTGATGATTCCAGTTCCGTTGTTGCCTCAGCAGATGTCATAAAGTAGTTGTATTCTTCATCAAAGTGGCTGAAATCAATGCCCGTTTTATACTGACTCCTGCTTAACCTGTCCATGCCGGAGGTAATAAATGCCAATGTATTCTCAAATCTCTTTACTTCATCATCGCTCATTTCATCAAAGAAACCACTGTTATTGAGCGATTCGCTAAATGTAAGCCATTGATTTCCTGTATTATTCCAAAATAAATCCTCTGTATTTTTACCTTCCCCAATAGTTTTCTGCTGCCTGGCATTTATTTCGTACAGGTTTTGCGAATCCTGTTTCATTTTAAGGAATCCTTCTTCGCTGCAAAGAAAATCCATATCTTCCTGCGATATGGCAGCCCGAACTCCTCTGTCCTGAAGATTCAGGGAAGTATATGCTTCTTTTATACCATTGGCTATTTCAGCAGACTTCTCCTCCGAAATAATCAATTTCTGTTGATTCATTTGGTAATTACTCTGATGTCTTTCGGCATAGGCGCCCATATATACATTCATTCCATTTATTTGCATATTGACAATACCCCCATGTATACAATTCAGACTGTTTGATTCACAAGATAACGCACTATTTCTATACCTATAATATCGGTGCTTTAAACTTGAAAATTAATAGTGCGTAAAATTGCGACTCATAATCAGAGTGTTCCATGACTGGTTTTGCCTGTACCGGCAAAGTAAATATGCTCTGCCCGGACGTTGACATATGACTTGTAATTTATGCTTAGAGAATGTATGATATATAAAATTAAATCTTTGGGGGATGCACCTGTGAAAAAGAAAATAAACCGTCTGATAAATATCATTATATTCTGCTTTATAGGTCAGTTCATTGGTTCCGGGCTGTATGATTACTGGCATTTTCGAAAATATCCGGGATTATATGAAATGCAGTCTGCCCCATGGTATACCAGTATCCTGGCAAACGGATTATTTACACTTTTACTATTGACGGTCTGTATCATAGTAAAAGCCATTTTTATCGAGAACTTACGGCTGATAAAAAAAATAACGTTGATTTTGGGCATTATTTTTCTGTTTTTGACATTTACAGGCGGCGGATACGTTCTTATAAATCACGGGCAGGTAAATGCCGGATACGCAGGCGTGCCGGGCATTTTTTCTATTACATGTTTCGCATATTACAGAAAAAAAGAATAGTTCAAAGAGCGGCCCGCTCCCCCTGGAAGCACAGCCGCTCTCCTGTTTTCCAATATTTCTTCAAAAGCCCTCTTTCTTAATCCGCTCCCTCAAACCACAGCATCGGCCTTTTCCCTTCTAATTCCTCCGCCATGTTAAGCGCAAGAATATTCCAGTTAATAAACCCTCCGTTCATAACAGGTTCTCCGGTAAAGGGATTGTAGTACTCGTGAAGGCTTCCCGTCTTTTCCAAATCCCCGCCAAGAAGCGTCAGTGTCCGCTCATACATGATTTCCGCCTCTTTCAGGTAGCCGTAATTCAAAAGCCCTCTGAACACCACATAGTTTGCCACCAGCCATATGGGGCCAAGCCAGTTGGAGGGGTTATTGGTCACCGACAAATCGAACATCTTCTCGTCCTTTGCCAGCGTCACAAGGCCGTATTCGGAGCCAAAGGTTTTTTCATCAAAGATGTGCCGCACCATGGCCGCGGCCTGCTCCTTTGTAGCTATTTTCGCATACATGGGAATAAAGCCCGACCACACCCGGATTTTTATGGGCAGTGTCTTCCAGAACACCCCAAGCCCCTGATGGAACCAGTCGAACTTCCGTGTCCTGATATCCACGTCCACGGAATAGAAAAATTCGTCTCTTTTGTCCCAGCATTCGCTTTGAATGGCCGCAATCAGTTTTTCGCGCTTTTGGCTGTAATATTCCGCCCGCTCTTTTCTGCCAAAACGGCGGCAGATTCTTTCCGCGGCTAAAAGCTCTACGCACATAAAGCTGTTCAGGTAAATATTGGCGGTGGAAAACTTCGGTCTTCCAAAGGTGGCCGGGTCGTTGTCCATGCCAATCATAATGTCGTCGCACCAGACATAAAGGCCGCAGTCTTCAAAATAGTAGTTTTTGTCATAGCAGGCAAAATACTTCTCGATTCCCTCAAAAAAACATTCCGCCCAGCCGTAATCTTTGATATAATCGCTGATTAGACAAATCTGGCTGCACAGGAAAGGCTTATGCATGTTCATTAAAATCCCTTCCTTATGCTTCATGTTAAGATAAGGCTCCGGCCAGCCGGCCACCTCAATCATCATGGGAATATAACCGTCCTCTAGCTGGTGGTCGAAAAAATTTCTGATATTGCCCTTAGCGTGTTCAATAAGGCGCTCCCGCATCCCTGCAGGGCTTTCATTGACACCGCCTTTTGCATATTTATCCGCCAGATTCAAAAATCCGTAAACCGACCAGAAAGTATCCCAGTCCCACACGTTCCCGTCGTAGACCGAACCCGGGTCTATAAAGGGATAATGTATAAACTCCCTGGGCTGCTTTAACACATCCTCTGTATGACCCATCACAAAGGATTCAAGCGTTTTTCTGTATCTTTCCTTTTTTTCCGCTTCCATTTCCATCCTCGTTTCCACTTTGACCTGTTGCCGGTTAAGCCGCGCATAACCTTCCGCACCGTTTTACCCCTTCACCGCGCCTGCCGTCATTCCCTCAATAACCGCCTTATTTAAAATCATATAAAGAATCAGCATGGGGAACACGCTCATGGAGACGGAGGCAAAAATCGCGCCCCAGTTCTTTGAGCCAAACTCATCGGAGAAGTACAAAAGCCCTGTCTGCACCGTCTTTAAATTGGAATCGCTGATAAAGGTCATGGAGAACAGCAAATCGTTCCATTTAAAGAAGAACTGCAGTACCAGCACCGTAACGATGGAGTTTTTCATAAGCGGCGTCAGCACATACCACATCAGGCGGAAAATCCCGCAGCCGTCTATTACCGCCGCCTCCATGATATCATCCGGAAAAGAGCGCAGATACCCTTTCACCAGATAGATGGACAGCGACAGGCCGAACGCGATATAGGTCAGAATCAGACAAAGATGGGTATTGAGCAGCTTTGTCCTGCTGTATATCTGGAACAGAGGAATCAGCGCGATGGCAACGGGAATCATAATGCCAAACGTGAAATACTGAGCGACCGCGTCCCGGAACTTCCACTGCATCTTTGTCACCGCGAATCCCACCGTACAGGAAAAAAGCACGATGAACACCAGTGAAACCAACGTGGTAATCAGACTGTTTTTAAAAAAGGTAGCCATATTCCCGCGGGTCCAGGCGTCCACGTAATTCTGGAAATGAAAACCTTTATTTAAGGCGTACGCCGGATACTCGCTCCACTCGGACTGCTGCTTTAAGGACGCCGTGAGCATCCAGAACAGCGGATAAATTTCAATTACGCATATCAGAAAAATGACGACTCCCCGAACTCCTGCTCTTACTTTTTTCATTTTCCTACCCCCTTAATAGTCCTTCACGTCAAACTTGTTGATAATCGCCGAGCCCACCACGCAAATCAGGAAAATCACAATGGCGATGACGCTGGCATACCCCACCTTATAATAGGTAAAGGCATTATCATACATGTACATGGACAGCGACTTAGTGGCCGCGCCGGGACCGCCTTTTGTAAGCGCTAACGCGGACTCGAACATCTTAACCGTTCCCGAAAAGCTGAATACCGTACTGGTAATCACCATGGGCCACAAAAGCGGAAGCAGGATTCTCCTGAAAAGCTGGAAGCCCGAGGCTCCGTCAACCCTTGCCGCCTCTAAAATATCGTCCGGGATATCCAAAAGCGCGCCGTAAAAGATAACGGAATAAAAGCCCATAGCCACCCAGATATCCATCACGCACAAAGCCCACAGAGCCGTCTTTTCCTGTCCCAGCCAGGGCTGAACCATACTCTGCAGTCCGATTTTGCTTAAAAAGCTGTTCAAAAGGCCGTAGTTGGGCTGAATCTCGTAAATCTTTGCAAACAACTGGCCTACCGCCACCGTGGGCAGCACCACCGGGAAAAACACCAGCGTCCTTACCACCGTTTTGCACTTGCGCAGCCAGAATTTGAACATGAGGGCCATCAGAAGCCCGAATCCCACCTGACCGATTACCACCACCGATATGTACTTAAAGTTCACGCCAAGCGCCTTCAAGAAATTTTTATCGCTAAAAAGATTGATATAATTTTTCAGTCCCGCAAACTCCCATTTAAGCCCCGGACTTCCGGCATACAGCGAATAGTACAGCGACCAGATAACCGGAACCATTACCAGAACCGTATATAAAATGAACGCGGGGCCGACGAACAACGCGATTGCCTTTTTATTTCCCAATACTTTATTCATACCGCTTTCTTCCTCTCATAATCTTTTATTCGAAATATCCTTCCAAACTTTAATGTTCTTATATAAAGGGGAGTGTCCTTAAAACACTCCCCTTCTGTCAGCTTAAAATGCTCTGTGCTTTCTTACTGATTGTCATATACATCCTGAATGGACTGCATATATTCCTGTCCGGTCATATCGCCGTTAAGCAGAGGCTGTACGTTTTCCTGCGCGGTCTTGGAAACTTCGCTGACCATCTTTGCTTCCCACCAGCCGAAGCCTTCGGTGGACTCGTTGATTGCGTCAAGCACCATGAGCGTGTAAGGGTCCATATCCTCAGCCTGTACTGTGTAGGTATATCCCTTTACGGTGGAGAGCTCGTTCATTGCAAGGTCGCCCATATTCTCGCAGAAATATTTCAGGAACCATGCCGTGCCGTCGTCGTATTTGCCCTTATCCAGTGCCAGAATGTTGCCGCAGTTCATGGAGTAGGATGTCGCGCTGCTGATGGATTCGTCGGCTATCGGAATATTGAAGAAGCCGATTCCGTCCTTGCCTGCCGGGTTCTGGCTCTCGTCCGCCAGATTCTGTGTAAACCAGGAACCGTTGTAGAAGATGGCAGCCTTGCCGCTCATCAGCATGGAGCCAGCCGTGTTGGCGTCTACCGTTGTAACGCCTTCGCCAAAGTATCCCTTCTGTGACCACTCCTGGAGCTTGTCGGCTGCCGCCACCAGGCCGGGGGCTGTGTAAGAAACTTCACCGTTGGCTGTCTTTGTCATAATATCGTTGCCGCATGTTCTTACTGCGTAAGCGTTAATTAAACGTGTTGCAAGCCACTTGTCGGCTCCGCCTGTGGAAAGGGGCTGAATGCCTGCCGCGTCAAGCTTTGTAAGAACCTCTTCGAACTCATCCCATGTCTTGGGAACTTCACAGCCTGCCTGCTCGAAGAGCGCCTTGTTATACCAGAAGCCCTCTGCATTTAATCCAAGAGGAAGGTCGTACAGTTCGCTGGTTCCCGAAAGGCTCTTCATTATTCCTACAGCGCCTTCGTTGAGGTAGTTCATCACGCCGATTTTCTCAAGTTCCTGTGAAAGGTTTACAATCTTGTCTGCCTCTATCAGTGTCAGAAGCGGTGTGCCTGCCTCATACGCGAACATATCGGGAAGGTCGTTGGATGCGGCAAGGGTTGCTATCTTCTGCTGAAGATTGTCTGCCGCTACCATTTCATATTCCCATGTGAAGTTGGGATTTACATCCTTCTGGTAATTCTCGCAAATCTTGTTTAACAAAATACCGTTGTCATTATCCTCCGCCCAGATGGTGAGAATCTTGATGTGCTTCTCAAGCTGAGGGTCTGCTCCTGTGAAATCTCCTGATGCCGCCGCGTCTGCCGTATCGCTTCCCGCGTCCGCTTCCGGAGCCGCCGCGTCGTCGCCCTCCGCCGGTGCGTCGCTTTCCGTCTGCGCCGGCGCGTCTGATGTGTTTGCACTATCCGCAGCGTCGCTGCCGCTGTTTCCGCAGCCTGTCATAAGGCCGGTAACCATAAGAGCTGATAATAATGCTGCAACTATTCTTTTCTTCATGTCTTTCCTCCCTTTCAAATTTCGTTTCTCTTGTGATATCTTAATGTTATCATTTTAGAGGAAATTTTCCAGTGAGTAATTTTTTATATTTTGTACAGTTTTTTAATATGCCCTTATACCTTTTTAGTAATTATGCTTATACTCGTTGGGCGTCTTTCCCACGCACTTTTTAAATATGTCGCAAAAATAACGGTAATTGTTATATCCTACCATCTCGCTGACTTCGCTGACCTTATAGCCCTCCTTCAGCAGTTTTTTGGCGTGCTTAATCCGAAGGTCCGTCAGGTATTTTACATAGGAAGTTCCCACCTCTGACTTGAAAAGCACGCTTAGGTAGGCCGTGCTCATGCCCACTCTGTCAGCCAGTTCGTTTAAGCCGATGTCCCTGTTATAGTATTCTTCAATGTACGCGAGAAGCTCCAAAATCGTGGCATGGCTGCTTCCCGTCTTGTCCGCCTCGATATGCCGGGCGATATCCCGTATCATCTTCCCCGCGTATTCCAGAATTTCATCATTGTCCGCTTTTTTGGCTATCTCCTGATAGGAAATCAGTCCGTCCCGTGAAATCTGAGGCTGGCGTTCCGTCAGAATATCGCTCTGCACGCACAGCCACTTATAGACCTCCCGCCTGAAATCCTCCGTGCTTTCATAGAGTTTTAAAAGCTCCTCAAGTCCCTGTTCCATATACCGCTGAAAATTCCCCGCGTCCCCTTCCGCCATAGCGGAAACGCTCTTGTCAAAAAGCTGTCCCAGCTTTTCCTGCACAGCCTGGCTCAGCGCTGCCTGTCCGGAAGCCGCCGCCGTATTTTCATCCCTCGATAAAAAAAAGTCTTTTTCAATCCGCGTCAGTACATTTCGCAGTTTTTCCATGCTGATTGGCTTGTCAATGTAATCTTTCACGCCCATTGACAGCGCTCTCCTCGCATACTCAAATTCCGTGTAACCGCTGATTACCACAAAGATGGTATCCGGACAAAAATCTTTCGCCTCCTCAATCAAAGACAGGCCGTCAAGGCCGGGCATACGGATGTCCGTGAGCACAATGTCAGGCTGCTCGCGCCGTACCACCTCAAGTCCGTGAATCCCGTCGCAGGCAAAACCCACAACCTGATAATTCAGCCCTAGCCGGTTAATCATGGCTTTAACCGCCTCCACCACAATCGCTTCATCGTCAATCACTACCAGCCGGTACATATTCCTCCCCATTTCTGCGCTGCTCTTTCTTATTAAGAGGCAGCACAACTGTAATTTTTGTGCCTTTTCCCTTCTCGCTTTCCACCGCAAAACCATAAGCTTCCCCATAATGAAGCTTAATGCGCTCCCTCACATTCTGGATGCCGAAGCCCGAATCCAGTCTGCCCGTATCGTCAATGCCGATACCGTCGTCCTCCACCGTAAAGAAAAGCTCCTCTCCTTCCCGCCATCCCCTCACCTTTATGGTTCCGCCTCCCAGCTTGGGCTCAAGCCCGTGATAGATAGCGTTTTCCACGAAAGGCTGCAAAAGGAAAGTCAGCATTTCTTCCTCCGCGATATCCTCCGCCACCTCCACCGAAAGCTTGAAGCGTCCGCCAAAGCGCATACTCTGCAGCTTCATATAGTCCTCTATCTGGGTAACGGTATCCGCCACTGTGCAAAAACGTTTCCCCTTATTCAGGGACAGCTTGAAATGGTCGGACAATGCCAGCGTCATTTCCGCAATCTGGTCGTCCCCGTGGATAATCGCCATGCAGTAGAGGGAGTCCAGCGTATTATAGAGGAAATGCGGGTTAATCTGGGACTGTAAGAGCAAAAGCTCCGCCTCCCTTTCATTTAACTGCGCCGTTAAAAGATATTCCCTTAGTTCAAGGTTGGTGTTCACCATCTCCTTAAACTTCTGTCCTATCCGTCCCGCCTCGCTTTCGTCGAACTCCTCCGTGATATGCCGCTCGCCCTCCTTTACCTTCTCAATCACCTGCTCTAACTGGTTTAAGGGTCTTGTAATCGTTCTTGAGATAGCCATGGCAAGACCGAAACTCACAATCACCAGAAAGCCTCCGCACCAGAAAACCGTGTTGCGAATCAGCTTGCTCTCCGCGCTCAGTTCGTTGCGTTCGATTGCGTTTACCAGCTCCCAGCCGGTAACGGCGTTGTGCACGCTGGTGAACAGATACCGTTGCTGCTCTCCCCCGCAAAAGGCGTCAAGAAGTTCGGAGGCGTTCTCCAGTCCCCTTCTGGCGCGCACCAGATTGCTGTACCGCAAATCCGCAATCAGATATTCGTTGGTAGCGTATCCCTCGTTTCCCGTCATAAAGGTCTTGTCCAGAATCCGGCTGTTCACATCCAGCACCAGATAGCCCATGGGCTTTAGGGTATCCGGGGCGTTTAAATATTTGACGATGCTAAAGCCCTGAGAGGGGATTCCGCCAATCACGCTTCTGCCGAAAAACACTTCCCGCCCGTTGGCGGCTCTCGCCTCCCTGCTCCAGATTTCTTCAAGGAAATCATGCTGTTCATAGTAGCGGTAAAAGTCATAGGTTCCCATGTTCACATTGCTGAGCAGATAATAGTGTCCGTACAAATCCATGAAAGCCACATAATTGACGCTGTTTTCCTGCTTTGTCAGGCGCTCCCCCACGCTTTTTAATATCCGCTGCTCCTCCCCGGTAAAAGCCCTTTTATCGTCCGCCTTCTGGCTCTGCAGAACCCGCTGCAAATCCTCGTCGTTTAAAAAGGAACGAATCATTTCAATGATGGGGCTTAACTGGGTATCCAGAACCTTGCTGGAATTTTTGAGCGTGGACTCATGGGAGAGCCGGTAATTTTTTTCCACCGCCCTGCTGGAAATCCGGTAGGAAACATTTCCCAGAAGCGCGATGCCAAGAAGCGAAACCAAAAGCAGGGAGAAAAAAATCTGCTGCTGGATTCTCTGATAGGCCCACCAGCGTTTCATATTGGAAAGCAGCCGGACGGGTCCGGAGAGGGCTCTGCCATAAAGGGCGTCCCGCTCTCCCCCGCTTTTTGATTTTTCCATCGGCAGATTCCTCCCCTCTCACGGCCCGGCTTTCTTTCGGGACAGTTGCCCGCTCCCGCGCCTTAGCGTTACTTTGTCTGATACGTTATCCGGTATTCCCCGGAGCCTGTCTGTGCCGTAAGATACTCCGCCGCCTCCGTAAAAGCAAGGCCGTCCGCCTCCAGCACCGTATCCGCGTTGTCCAGACGGATTTCCGCCGTGGTATTGGCCGGAATCTTAACCTTAAGCGTAACCTTCTTTCCGTCCCTGTCCCAGCGCACATACTCCTGCCCGTAAACGGAATGGTAGGTTCCCTCCACAAAGGCAAGGCCGCCGCCCGGTCTCGGATACAGAACCGCGTGCTTAAAGCCCCCCGCCTTTTCATCGGCTTCCAGTCCCGCCATTAAGCGGTACATCCATTCTCCGATGGCCCCGTAGGCATAATGGTTGAAGGAGTTCATATCCGCGCTCCACATGGTTCCGTCAGGCTTTAACCCGTCCCAGTGCTCCCAGATTGTGGTAGCCCCCATTTTTACCTGATAGAGCCAGGAGGGGAAATCCTCTTTCAGGAGCAGGTCATAGGCTTCCTTCACGCAGCCGTTCTGGCTCAGCGCATGGCAGAAATACGGGGTTCCCACAAATCCCGTCACAAGATGCCCGTTCTCCTTTTCAAGGAGACGCTTAAGTCCTTCCACCGTCCGGGCCACATACGCCTTCGGCGTCAGCTTAAAGTACAGGGCCACGATATGGGCCGTCTGGGTCTGTGCCGTCAGATTCCCCTCTTTATCAAAGAAAGTCTGCTGGAATTTTTGGACAATCTTTTCGTAAAGGGCCTCGTACTCCGCCGCTTCCGGCTTCTTAAGGATGCGTGCTATCTTTGCGAACAGGCCGGTGGAGTAAGCAAAGTAAGCCGTACATGTCAAATCATTGGGCGTCGCGCCGAAATAGCTTCCCTCCTCTGCGTCCAGCGCCACCCAGTCGCCGAACTGCAGCCTGTAATTCCATATGTAATCCTCGGAATGCTCCCGCATGAATCCAATCCAGCCTTTCATGCTTCCGTACTGCTGTTTCAGAATTTCCTTATCCCCGAACATCAGATATAAAGTCCACGGAGCAATCACCGCCACGTCCGCCCACGCGGCCGCGGAATGAGGCCCCTGCCGAAGCAGCCAGTTGCCGTCCGTGCGCCCCTCCTCGATATTGGGCACCACATGGGGCACGCCGCCCTCGGGGGTCTGGTCCACCTCCACGTCCCGGAGCCACTTTTTGAAGAAAGTATAGGTATTTGCCAGATAGCTTGCGGTTCTGCAGAAAATCTGCGCGTCTCCCGTCCATCCAAGCCGCTCGTCTCTCTGAGGGCAGTCCGTGGGCACGTCCAGGAAATTCCCCTTCATTCCCCACAGAAAATTGTGGTGGAGCTGGTTCAGCAGCGGATTGGAGCAGGTAATTTCACCGGTGCGCTCCATATTCGAATGCAGGGTATAGGCCGTAAAGTTTTCCGGCGAAATCTCACTGGAAAGCTCTCCTGAAGCGGTTCCCGGCCAGGAAACCACCAGTGCGTAGCGAAATCCCATATAAGTAAAGCGGGGATGCCAGGTAACCGTTTCTTCCTTTGAAAAAATATATTTCATGGTGGCTTTCGCCTTGCGCAGGTTGTCCAGATAGACGTTGCCCTCGCTGTCAAGCACCTCAAAACAGTGCAGTTCGATAACGTCGCCGGGCCTGCCAAAAGCCGTCACATGGATTCTTCCCGCCATATTCTGGCCGAAATCCAGCACCGTCTCGCCCTTTGGCGTGCGGATAATTTTCTGACAGCAAAGGGCATCCATCATCTTAACCCGCGCGCCGCTCTGTGCCCGCAGTACGGAATTGTCAAAGGGAACCTCCACCGTTTTCCGCCATCTGCCAAAGACATCTTTTTCTTCCGCGTCCGGCCCGGCAGTCTCCTCCGGTACCGGCGCATCCGCCCATCCGGGGATTTCCAGAGAAGAATCGTATATTTCCCCATCATAAATCTCGGAAAAGATTATCGGGCTGTCGGCCCCCGTCCAATCGGTATCCGTACACACCCATTCCTCGCTTCCGTCCTCATAGCGCAGGAGCAGTTCCATGGCAAAACCGGTCCGGTCGCCGTAATTGTTTCTCGCCTTGGTCAGCCCCATTACGCCCTTGTACCAGCCGGCGGCCAGCATTGCCCCGGCGGTGTTTACGCCCTCTTTCAGGTAATTTGTCACCTCATAGGTCTGGTATAAGAGATGCCGCTGATAGGAAGTCCAGCCCGGCGTCATCTCGTCCTCCCCCACCTTTTTTCCGTTCAGGAAAAAGTTGTAAAGCCCAAGAGCCGTGGTCACGGCATAAGCCTCCTTCAAGGGCTTTTTCACCGTAACCCGTCCCCGCACATAAGTTCCCTTTGAGCCTTCCTTATAAGAATCGTCTGTCTCCGCCGACACAAAAGGCGCTTTCCACCCTTCCCCGTTTATAAGGGCCGTAATAAACCATGCCGGACCGCTCACCGCGGACTGCGTAACCTTTTCTCCACCGGCGGCAGTTCCTTCCGCTGTAATTTCCGCCCGCACAAAGTATCTGGTGAGAGATTCCATCCACTTCGGCGCGTCGCTTACGCTTTTCGCCGGTGCGTCTTTCGCCTGCACATGGGCGGATTCCTCCGATTCCACGACTTTGCTGTCATACACCGGATTGGCAAAACTCTCGTCCTTTGCGATGAGAAGCCGGTATGAAGTCTGCTTCACACAACGCATGTCGCTTTCTATTTCCCAGCCAAACTGCGGGTTCCCGCTGATGCCTGTGGGATTTGTTTCGTAATTGATATGTATTCCTGAAATTTTAAGCATCGCTCTTTCCTCATTTCTTTTTTAGGTGCAGAATCTCTCTTGCTTCCTCCGGGCTGGCTGTTTCAAGACCCATGGCCCGGATTAAGGCCGCTGTTTTTTCCACAATCTGATAATTATACTCCGCCGCCTCTCCTTCTGCCAGATAAGCGCTGTCCTCAAAGCCCACCCGGACCACCGAAGCTCCCATGGCAACGGCCATTGCCAGGAAAGTCCAGTTGTCCCGGCCAAAATGGGTCACGCCCCAGAGAGCGTCCTTTGGCACAAAGGAACGGAAAGCCGAAAGCATTTCCGGCGTGGGCTGCATACCGCCCTTATGGCCGAACACCAGATTAAAGAGCATGGGTTCCGCAAAGGGCTGTTCTCCTTTTACCAGCTCCATGTTATAAAGCATACCGATGTCAAAGACCTCCGTCTCCGGCAGGATTCCCCGGCGGTACACCGCGTCCGCACAGTAGCGGATATCGTCAAAAGAATTGATATACACATTTTCTCCCAGATTCGTGCTCCCGCCGTTTAAGGACGCGCTCTCCACCTTTTCATAGGAAAGGGGATTGCACCGCTGGGCGATATTCATATCGGACACGCCGCCCGTAGACGCCTGGACTACCACGTCCGTCCGCTTCAAAATTTCTTCAAAGCAGTCAACCATATAAGAAATATCCGGCGTCAGGCTCCCGTCCGGCTTTCTGCAGTGTAAATGGCACATGGCCGCTCCCGCCTTTACGCTTTTTTCCACGTCTTTTGCAAGCTCTGCCGCGTCCACCGGCGTTCCGGCCTTCACGGGGGCAAGTGATATGATGACTTTTCTCATTTTCCAAATCTCCTGTTCTTTTAAACGGATTTTATTCCAGTTCTTCCACAATTTTCCGAAGCGTTTCCTCGTCTCCCACATTGCCGGGGAAGATGATGTAGGGCATTCCCGGGAACTTGCTTTCCTCTCCGGTGAGCCACACCGGAATCCCTTTCTGAATCTGGCCCATGACAAGGGCTTTCTTTACCCGAAGCGCCTTTGTCCCCACGTCCGAGGAGGTAATCCCGCCCTTTGCAATGATAAACGCCGGGCGCACCGTAAGGTTTCCGATGACGCTGGTCACCGCATCCGAAATGGCGACGGACGCCTTTAAAACCCTGTCCGCGTCCTCCGTATCCGGCACAAGGAGTTTTCTGCTGGTATAGACCACAGCCGTTTTCCCTCTCTTAATGGCGTTCTCCGCCATGGCAGTGACGCGCTTTGCTTCTTTTTCAAGTCCTTCCGGCGCCAGAGCCGTATTTACGTCAAACTCCATAAATTCCAGAGCCGCCCCGGACTGCATCAGACAGGAAAGCTGCCGGGTAGTCTTTTTCACGTGGGAGCCCACAAGCACTATCCCGCCCTTTTTCGTTTCCGCGGACGATTTTGCTTCCTCTTTCCGTTCCTCCGCATCCCCGCCGCCGATAATATCTTTCTTTCCCAGAAGAGGCTTGTCGGAGATATTGCCAAGCACTTTCGGAAACGCTGCCGCCGTGCGGGCAAGGAAATTTTTCCCGGCCGCCACCGCCTGCCTGTACGCCTCACAGAATACGGAAAGTTCTTCATAGCTGGTGGCGTTTACGATAATCTTTGCAAAATTCTCCGCGCTCATCAGCTTTTGCAGAATATCCCCTGTCCGCTTTTCCTTCAGTTCTTCCAAGGTGACGCAGATACAGCTTTCCTTTTTGTAAGCGCCTTCTGTCTTTTCCTCCACATATTCCGTCAAATCCGACGCATGATAACCAAAAGTCTTATCCTTCGCAAACTCCGTCATTCCGGCGGGAACCAGCATTGTCCCCTCCTTTACATAATGCACGTTTCCTATGGTGAACCGGCCCCCTTCCGGGAAAAAGGGACAGATGATTTCCCCGTCGGTTTTTACTCCCGACTCCGCCGCCAGCTCCCTGCGCAGAGTTTCCGTCTCCAGCGGATAATGTCCCCTTAAGGTGGAATCGCCTCTGGATATCAGTACAAACTTCTTTCCGGTTTCCTTAGCAATCCTGCTGACGCGGCGCGCAATCTCCCTGTGAACCTTCTCCGTCTCCTCCCGTGAAAAGCTGCGGGAATTGGTGAGAATAAAAAACATGTTGTTTTCTTCCGCAAATCCTTTCCGGATGGATTCCTCCTTCCAGTCCGTGTAAACGGAAATATCATGCACCGTCTGCACGCCGGTGGGGTCGTCGTCCAGAACGATTATCTTATGCCCGAAGTCAAATGCCGTTTTTTTTCCCCCGGAATCCTTTGTCACATAGGCCACCGGGAACCAGACGCGCATTTCCCCGAACTCGCGGTTATCCCAGGCATAATAAGGAATCAGGCGAACTGCCTCCTTTTTCATGCCCCGGTAGACAAGGGGCTGGTAGAGGGCTTTTCTGTCATAGCCATCCCGGTTCATACAGTACATTTCCGTCTCTAATGTCCTGATTGTCCGTCCCTCTATTTCAATCTCTGCGGGCAGATACTCCGCGTCCAAATCCAGATACAAATCGTCCAGGGTTTCCGCCTTTGTGTCAACGCCCTCACAGCAGTATACCAAAGGCCCCCTCTCGATGGCGGCCTGTCCGCCGGTTTCCTCCACCATGGTATGGGCCGTCGTATAGCGCGCTTCCATATCCAGGGTCAGGATAACCTCCCCTTTCTGCAAATCCTTCACTTCCACGCTCTGGTAGGTTCCCGCCTCCTCTTTTCCGAGTAAACGGCTTTCTCCGTTTACCCAGATGCTTCCGCTCTCTGCCCAGCCGGGAATCCGCAGCTTTAAGAAAAAGCCTTTCTCCGATTTTACATCTTCAAAGGTGAAGCGAATCCGCCCGTCGAAAGGATAATCCGTTTCCTGAACCAGCGTAAACTCCGCTCCGCTCTCCAGCGAAATCTTCACCCGGTTCGCGCCGTACATGCCAAGCCATACCGAATCCGCCGACACCGTATAGGCGTATTCGCCGGACTGCGCCACCGTACGGGCCAGGTTGGGCGGACAGCAGTAGCTCAAAATATACTCGCTTCTGGTAAGAGGCCACACCAGCTCATAGTCCAGCTTCTTCGTCCGGCGCAAGGTATTTTCGTAAAAGAATTTTTTCCCGTCCAGACTAAGCGCTGCAAGATTGGTGTTCAGCATCATTCTTTCAATGATATCAAAGTACTCCGCCTTTGGCTCTAACTGGAACATCCGGTAGGCCCAGAACACGCCCCCGAGAGACGCACAGGTTTCATTATACGCCGTAATGGCGGGCAACTGGTATTCATAGCCGTAAGCCTGATGGATTTTCTGGTCCACAAAGAAATTTCCGTAGGGGGAAACGCCGTTGTAAAGAGCGCCGCAGCCGCCGGTGATATAAAACTTTTTGTCAAGAAGGCTCCGCCACACCTTATGCAGCACTTTCGTGTAATCCTCGTCCGTTTCCTCCAGACACAAATCCGCCACACCCGCGTACAGATAATTGGCCCTCACCGCGTGGCCGATAATCTTATCGTGTTCCTTTAAGGGAATCCTGTCCTGATTGTCGTCCATGCCGTTTTTCACGCTGTCCCTGAGGGAAATAGCCTGCTTCGCCAAAGATAGATAACGCGCCTCCCCGGTGGTACGGTACATTTCTATAAGCCCCATGTAATGGGAGGGGCACACCGCCGTCTGTACTTCCCCGGAAGCCTCCGCCTCCGCATAGAGACGCTCCAGATAATCCGCCACCTTTACCGCGACCGCCATGAAAGTGTCCTTGCCCGTAATCCGCTTGTGCAGACAGGCGGACGTGAACATGTGGCCGAAATTGTACACCTCAAAATCGTTGATATCCCCCATTCTGGTGGTTCCGTTCTGCTGCCGCTCCCCGATAATCTGCTTGGTGGACAGATATCCGTCGCTTTGCTGGGCTTTTGCAATCAAATCTATGTAACCGTCTATCTGCGCAAGCAGCTCCTTATTGTCCGTCTTTGCCGCGGTATAAAGGGCCGCCTCCATCCACTTATAAAAGTCGCCGTCGCCAAACACCGTCCCGTCAAAATCCCCCTCGGCCTCCCCGGCGCAGATTTTGAAATTTTCCACCACATGGCTGATATCCTTGCTCTCAAACATGTGCTGAAGCTGCGGTACCGTGCTCCCCGCGCAGGTGTCGAACCGCTCCTTCCAAAGTCCCCCTGTCCATTCCACGTTCATCCCATCTACCGGGTGAACTTTTGCGTTTACTGAATTTCTTGTATCTGTCAGCATTGTGATACTCTCCTCGTACTCATTTCCCTGATAAAGCTTCCGGCTTTACTCCGTTTCTTTGTCCGGACCGCTTCGCCGCCATTTACCCGCTTTCGCCTGCGTCTGTTATCTGCCAATCAGCCCCTTATGCGCCAGCGCCTTCCGAAGCGCCTCTGCGCCAAACCGGGGGCTTGATACCACCGTTTTTCCAGTCTCTTTCTGCAGAAATTCCTCTGCGTATGCCATAGAACCCTGACAGAGCAAAATCACATCCACCTGCTCTGAAATCTCCTTCGCCTTTGCAAGCAGCATTTCCTTAAACTGGTCCTGATTAATGCCAAACGCTCCGTCAATCAGCCCGTCCGTCAGCTTTACGCTGCGGTTCATTTCCCTTGCCACACGCTTTATGGTATTTTTTGTGGGTTCAAGGGTGGTGGGAAGGGTCGCAAGCACTCCGATTCTTTCCCCAAGGCGCACGGCCTCGCAGCACATTTCCTCGTCAATACGAACAATGGGAACGCCCGTATATTTCCCGATAGCTGCCGCCGCGTCCGCCACCTCCCCCACGGAGGAACAGCAGTTCAAAACGGCGTCCGCGCCGTCCGAGGTCGCCTGCATAAAAAGCGAAACCAGCCTTGCCGCCGCGCCCGGAGTTACATAACCTGCTTCGTGCACTTCGGCTAAAATGGAAGCGTCCTCGTAGCTTTGGATTTCCGCCCCCTCGCCAAGCTGCTTTTTTACTTCCCTGTTCACCAGTTCGATTAATTCCGGTGTAGTACTCGTGTAAACAATTCCTGCTTTCATTTTTATAATTTTACCCCTTTCCAATTTATTGCTTCTTCAACCGGACGGCCATATATTCCCGGCCCGGCAGGTCAACTTTGAGCTTTCCTTTGAATACGCCCCGTTTTTCAATGGTCATGTTCCAGGTGTCAATCACTTCCACCGCAAATTCCGTCTCATCGTCGAAATGATATTCCTTAAACGACGGACAGGTGTAGCCTAAATAAATCAGATAGTAGCTTTTGACCGGCTGCATCCACTCCTGCTCGGGAACGGCGCAGACGCAGTCCCATTTGAGATTGTAAGGGGCAAGTCCCAGCCCCGGCGTCTCGCATAAAATATCGTATAAAAATCCGAAGCGTTTCCAGCTCTCGCCCCGCAGCTTTCCGCCATGGGACCACCACAGAACGTCCTCCGGGTTCATCAGCGTCTCGCCATGGCCTGCGTATCCGCCCCGGCATGACGCCTCCCAGAATCTTCTAAGCAGCTCTTTTCCGCTGATGTTGCCCCATCCGTACTGGATGTTTCCCTCGTAGCATATTTCATCAAGCACCACCGGCTTTTTGTATTCCTCCCGCCACCTGGTTACATACTCCGCGGAAAGATAAGGCTCCTGGCGCTGGATGCTGCAGTGCGTCACCCAGGGCCGCCGGTAATCATAAAAGCTGTGGCAGTTATGGACAGAGCGCAGATGGCTGTATGGGTCTTTCTCACAAATCAGTGCCGCGTAACGCTCCCAGTCCTCGAGGGTTTTATGAGGCATCAAATCATACTCGTTGGCCAGCGACCACCACACGTTGCGGTACGCGGAAAATCTGGCAAGCACATATGTCCAGTACCTGTCGTCTTCCTCCTTTGTCATCTGTGAAAAACCCCAGCGGTCATAAGGGTGCATAACGATGATATCCGCCTCGATTCCCCGCTTTTGCAGCGCCAGAATACAACTTTCTATGTGCCGGAAATGTTCCGGGCGGAATCTGGTAAAATCAAAGCAATTGCCTTCCTTTTGCCCTGTATAAAGGCTGAAATTTTCCTTCGTCAGCACACTGCTGTCCATGGGCGTCCCTTCATAGGGATAGCTTCTCGGCTCGCCTAAATTGTAATCATAATGTTTGGGGAAAATGCAGAACCGGATTTTATTGAACCGGGCCTTTTTAAGACTCTCAAGCGTCTGCGAAATTCTCTCGTCACTTTGCAGCTCCCATACATAGCAGGTAGTTCCCACCGAATAGTACGGCGTGCCGTCCTCATATGCAAAATGATAAGTGCCTGCCACTCTCACAGGCCCGTGATTGCCCTCTGACGCCGGAGTTACCAGAAATGTCCCCTCTGTTTCCTCCTCCATAAAACTACTCTCGACAGAAAAAGTATACGTTCCCGGAAAGGACGGCATAAACCTTATCTTATAAACGCCCTCTCCGTCGTAAAAGCCTTCCACCGTAACCGTCTCGTTTTTTCCGCAAAAGCGCCCTTTGACGCTCTGCTCCAGAAAAGGATTTCCTTCCGACGGCCCATAGCAGGTGATTTCCGCAATCCCCCATCGCTCCACCTGCTTTTCATACGTGATTTTATTCATTTTTTCCCCCATTTCCGCGCCTTTTTAAGCGCAGACACAAACTCTTTAGATTGAAAATTTTAATTTTCAATCTTCCCTCACTTCTGCGCTGATTTTATCCTCATTTTAAGATTTACTTTTCTTTCTGTCAATCAACTCTCCGTGGGCTCTAAAAAATTCGAACACTTTCAAAATAAATTCTACATACCGCAAATCAGGGCATGAAAAAGCAGGGCTGGTGCATTACCGCCCTGCTTTCTTATCTCTTTACAGCAGCCACCCCGGATGGTTTATCTTTGAGAGCGTATCATAATAGCCCTTATAATTCATATACCCCTGCAGATTTCCCGCGCTGTACTGCGTCTGCATGGCGTTCTGCAGAACGTTCATCCAGTTTGTCCTGCCGAACAAGCTGCCGTAGGAGAGGCCGTCCATCCCGTACTGGAAAGCGCTTGCTCCCATAAACGCCGACTGCGCGCCGGGATACATGCCCATGGCTGTCAGATAACTGGAATAGGCAAACATGTTGAGATAATCGCTGTTTTTTGAATCTACCTTTGACATGTCCGCCATCTGCTCCGTCACATTCCCGTCCCTGTCCCACACTTTCATTTTGTATACGGGGTTATCGGGGTCAAAGTCTTCCGGCTCATAAACCGTAAAGGAATAATCATTGCCGCAGCCCGCTCCAATCACTTTTCCGTCGATATCGTTTGAAATGTGCAGCTCAAAGGTGCCGCTGGGCATCTGCGTCTTTTGAACCATGTTGTCCATATAACCCGAAAAACTCTTCCCCGCCGTACGCCGGGCCGCCTTTTGGGCTCCGTATTCCGCCGCCAGGTACTGCGCCGTTCCGATTGCACTTACGCTCATCTTTCATCTCCTCCTGCAAGAATAATCTCTGATTCCTATATCGGCAGAAAAATATTATTCTTACGGGAAATGTAACGAATCACTGTCCAAAAGGGAATGAAAAGTTCAGCCAAGACCAAACCCGTACTCATAATAGTTTCCGGCGCTGTCCCGATAAGCGTAGGCTTTCCCGTTTTCGTCCTTCATGGAATCCGGCATATAGGCATCCTTGTCAAAGCCGGGAACATCATTGGGGCTGACGCAGACGCCATCCTGATTAACCGCCAGCACGCTGTCGTCTTTCGGAAGTGTAAGGGGAAGCCGTCCCACAGGCGCAAACCGTCCGAACATCACATCTAAAACTGCTTCCGGGAAGGTATCGAATCCGGCCGTCAGCACATCGGCGCATGGCTCCACATTCCCCACCATCCATGCCAGAGGGAAATTCACATTTATGAGAACCTTGCCGCCGTTTTGATGCACGGCTTTTGCAATATCCGAAATTCTGTTTGCCCCGGATAAAGTAGTCTCCTTATGGGTTTGTTCCGTGGGCTTTCCTTCTTCGTCCACATTGCAGACCGTTTTTTCCTCGCAGATGTCCAGTTCCAGAAAGCCGGGCGTCGCGTTGAAATAGTTTCCGCTGCTGGGACTTAAGAATAAAAGCGCGGCCTGCGCCTTAGCCGGGTCGTCTACCAGCGTCACACCGCCAAGCAGCTCTTTCAGCGCCTTCGTGTTTGTCTCTCCTGCTTCCTTTGTCTTGCCGAAGGCTTCGGCATATACCTTCATCCCATCTTTTAAGGGAAGAACATCCCGGCCTTTCAGCAGCACCACGCTCTGCCTGTGCACCTTTTCGGCAGCCGCCCGTCCCGCTTTATCGGCAACGGCCTCCTCCGCCCTCTGCGGCGACGCATAAGGATTTTCGAACATCCCCAACTGAAACATTTCCTTTAATGTACGGCTTACCGCCCGGTTAAGGCTTGCGTCCGTCAGCACAAGGTCTTCCTTTGCAAATCCCCCGGGAACCGGATGGGTGTCGTAATAGTCATTGGAAGAACGCTCATAGGCTTCACGGGCCGCCTTGTCGTCAAACGAACCGCTGATTAAATCCACCCCGCTCTGGGTCACGGCAAAGCCCACTCTTTCAGGGATATCCAGCATTTCCACTCCCCATGCCATATTCCGGGTAATGCCGCTGTCTGAGTTGATATATCCGTCAAATCCCATCTGATTGCGGAGCATTTCGTCAACAAACGCTTTATTGTATGCAAAGCCGTAAGGCGCAAACTCCACATCCTCTCCCCTGTAATCCTTCTGTCCCTCGCTCTTTTCCTTTGACGGCTTGGAGTAATAGGGCATAATGGAGGAAGCATGGTATTTGATTGCAGCTTCGAAGGTGGGCACATGGTATTTCTGCAGACTGCCGGGTGTGGCATACACATTCCACTGGCCTGTTGCATAGTGGGGGTCAAAGCCGTTTTCACGGGCGCCGCCTCCCGGAAAATGCTTGACGGTCATGGAAACTCCCTCTGGCGTCACGCCGTTTTCGCTTCCCTGAATGCCCGGAATCAACCGCTCCATGATTTGGGATATCAGTTCGGGGTCCTCCCCGAAGGTACCGAAGGTGCGCTGCCAGCGGGGTTCTGTCACCACGTCCGCCATATACATATATCCCTTTTTCAGTCCGCAGGCATTCCACTGACGCCGCACAATATCCGCAAAGACGTCGATAATATCCAAATCGCCGGTCCCCTTCACCGCCGCCGCAATGCCCAGAGTGCCCGGATAGGTAGCGAACACACCGGAAGCATCGTTCATTCCGAAAACAGCCTCCCCGTTTTCATTCCGGCTGTTGCTCATCACCTGAACCGGTACGAAACGCTCGCAGTCCTCCGCAAGGTACTGTAACTGATTCAAATAATCGGCCAGGTCCGCCGGCGCGGGATTTTCCCTTAAAATCAGATGGCGTGAAAAATTCTTTTGTATCAACTCGGTAGTGCCGGGCAGCCGCAGCTCCCCGAAAATATTTTTTGTATTCACCGGCGCTTCATCCAAAAGTCCGGTTTCGTCCGCTATGGGCGTATGACCTGCCTTTTCCAGATTCCTGCTGGGATATTTCGGTCCCATACGCCAGTCGGCGGTAAAAAGCTGTCCGATTTTTTCATCGGAAGTTAAAATCTCCGCGTAGGCCTCTGCCCGCTCCTGTGCCGGCAGCCGCCAGTCATTGACCACGGAAACTTCCCCGCTTCCGTCGATATCCTTAAAATACAGTCCGTCCTTTTCAATCACCCTGCGGTCAACGGTTCCGATTACAGGGCCGGAAGGATTGGAAAAACAGCGGATATTATCGCTTGCTTTCTTTGCCATAATGATTGCTCCTTTCACGATTTTATTGTTACCATTCTACCATAAACCGGACCGGGAGACAATGAAGAGCCGGCCGTAAAATAAAACAGGAGAAAACAGCAGAGCCTACGGTATAAACGAATCAAAAATAAAGATATCAAACTTCCCTCTGGCCTTTTCAAGCTCCTCCCTGCTTTTAATCGTCCAGGCCACCGACAGATTTCGAAACAGCGTCCGGCAGATTCTCCGTGACAAAGTCTTTTCGTACTTATGATTATAGGCGATAAAGTCGGGCTTTGTTATAAAATTCAGCATCAGGTTCTGCAAAAAGAAATACAAAGGCCCCTGAAACTCGCCGGATTTCAGAAACCCGTCGGAGAGCTGCCCTCTCACCACGCTGCCGTGGTTTTGCCTGTACCAGCGCAGTACCAGCGGGTTAAAAGATTCTATACAGTAAATCCCGTGATACTTTTCAAGCATAGCGTCCACCACCGGGCACAGGGCCAAATCCGCCCACTCCACCTTGAGCTCCACAATAAGGGGCACTCTCCCCCTCACTTCATTTAACACATCCTCAAATTTCGGAATTGTTTCCTCGCTGCCGCAGAGCCGGAAGCTTTGAAGCTCCTTCCAGGTATAATCGCATACTTTCCCTTCCTTTCCACAGATTCTTTTCAGCGTAAAGTCGTGGAACACCACGGGAACGCCGTCCTTTGACAACTGCACGTCCATTTCTATCCCGTATCCGGCCTGAACCGCCTTGCAAAAGGCCGCCATGGAATTTTCAGGCGCTTTTGTCTCATTGTCATGCAGCCCCCGGTGGGCATAGTACACATTCAAAAAATCTTTCCTTCTTTTTCTGTTTCCCATCCGCGGCATAATCGCGAGCAGATAAAGGCCGGCAGCCGTTGCTGCCGCAGTGGGGATTGCGTATTTTGCTTTCATTTGTATAACCATGCTCCTTTCCAAAACCCGAAGACTCTGCGCGCAGCACAAATCTCCGGATTGAAAATTTTCGATTTTTAATCTTTTCTCCTCGCTGGAATATTAATCATCCACGTCAAAATTCTCCAGAACGCTCTTTTTCTTTCCCGGCTTCACGTCGCCGTGGCGCACCTTTGACATGGTGAAAAACGCCAGTGCTGAGAACACGAAGGCGTAGGGGAACAGCGTCCTGTAGGATATGTTTTCCAGTAGAAATCCCGATAACACCGGCGTGAAAATCTGCGCCGTCATGGAAAAGGTGTAGTAGGTTCCCGTAAATTTGCCGATATCCTGTCCTTTGCTCATTTCCACAATCATAGGATAAGAATTTACGTTGATTGCCGCCCAGCCGATACCGATTGCCGCAAAGGCAAGGTTGATGACCGGATGATAGGCGTTTGCAAAGATTGCCGCCAGATAGCAGACGCTCATCAGTACAATCCCGCCCATAATGGTTTTTTTGCGTCCGATTCTGCTGGCGATATTGCCAATGGGAATATAACTGATAATGGCCGCCACCGTCGCCACCATCAAACAGTCCGCAAAACCGCCGCCTTCCAGTTTCCACACCACCTTTGTGTAGCGGGAAAACGCCGTTGTAACCGCGTTGTAAGCGGTAAACCACAGGAAAATGGAAGCAAGCAGATAAATCATGCTCCGCTTTATCTCCTTTGGCATCGCTTTGCCCGAAGTCCCCTCTTCCTTTTTTTCCTCTTCTGGCGCCTCCCCGATGCTTTCTCCGCTTTCAATCAGCTCCGCTTCCACCTTTGCCTTCACCTTTTTTTCATTGATGGTAAGCACAAGAACTGCCACCGAAACTACCATCAAAGCCGCCACGCTCAAAAACAGCGGCATATAATCGGGATGCTCTCCGCCGCCTACCAGAAGCTTTATCATTATCAGCGTATAAACGCCGCCCACCGCGCCCATCAGATTGATGATGGCGTTGCCTTTGCTGCGCAGTTTATTGGGCGTCAAATCCGGCATAAGAGCCACCGCCGGGGAGCGGTAGGTTCCCATGGATATTAAAAGGGCAAACAGCGCTATCACAAAAAGCGGCAGGTTCACAGACCTGTCGGCCGCCGGAAGCATCATCAGAAAGATTACCGCCAGTATGGTTCCTGTCACGATAAACGGCATTCTCTTTCCCGCCTTTGTATCCACTTTGTCGGAAAGGCTCCCGAACAGCGGCAGCAAAAACAGCGCAAGCACATTGTCAGCCGCCATTATCATTCCCGTGACGGTTTCCCCTATCCCAAAAGTCCCCTGCAAAATAAGCGGGATAATATTATCGTACATCTGCCAGAAAGCCGAAATCGATAAAAATGCCAGCCCGATAAAAAAAGTTCTCCTGTAATTCAGTTTCATACTCGTTCCTCACTTCTCTTTTTCTGTACGCCAGAGGCGGTAAAACCCCCCTTTATTTCCAAAATCAGATTCTACCAGTTTATTGTAACACCAAACGCTTTGATAAACCATCATTTCCTTTCGATTATTTCCATAAATTCCTTGCAAATTCACTATTTTTCTGTAAAATATGAAAGAGTGAGCCATGTAGACGAGCACAGTATATTTGAGAGGAGTACAGGAAATGATAAGTACAAGCAACGTTACATTACGAATCGGAAAAAAAGCCTTATTTGAAGACGTTAATATTAAATTCACCGAAGGAAACTGCTACGGACTGATTGGCGCAAACGGCGCCGGGAAATCCACCTTTTTGAAAATCCTTTCCGGGCAGCTTGACACCACTAACGGAAATGTCGCAATCACCCCCGGACAGCGTCTGTCCTTCTTAGAGCAGGACCACTTCAAGTACGACGAATATCCCGTCATGGATACGGTGATTATGGGGAACGAGCGTCTCTATCAGATAATGAAGGAAAAGGACGCCATTTACGCCAAGGAGGATTTCTCCGACGAGGACGGCATCCGGGCAAGCGAGTTAGAGGGCGAGTTTGCCGAGATGGACGGCTGGGAAGCGGAATCCAACGCCTCCATGCTCCTTAACGGCCTTGGCGTTGACACCGACCTTCATTACAGTCAGATGAAAGATTTGAACGGCAACGAAAAGGTAAAGGTTCTTCTTGCCAAGGCGCTTTTCGGCAATCCGGATATCCTTCTTCTGGACGAGCCTACCAACCACCTGGATTTAGACGCCATCGCATGGCTGGAAGAGTTTTTAATCAATTTTGACAACACGGTAATCGTGGTATCCCACGACCGTTATTTCCTGAACAAGGTATGCACCCACACGGCGGATATCGACTACGGGAAAATCCAGCTTTACGCCGGCAACTATGATTTCTGGTACGAGTCCAGCCAGCTTTTAATCAAGCAGATGAAGGAAGCCAACAAGAAAAAGGAAGAAAAAATCAAGGAACTGCAGGAGTTTATCTCCCGCTTCTCCGCCAACGCTTCCAAGTCCAAGCAGGCTACCTCCAGAAAGAGGGCCCTTGAAAAAATCGAGCTGGATGAAATCAGGCCCTCCAGCCGTAAATACCCTTATATTGACTTCCGTCCCGACAGGGAAATCGGCAACGAGGTTTTGTCCGTAGAGGGAATCTCCAAGACCATCAACGGGGAAAAGGTGCTGGATAATATCACCTTTATTTTAGGGCACGACGACAAGGTGGCCTTTGTGGGCGGCAACGAGCTGGCCAAGACCACTTTGTTCCAGATTCTTATGGGCGAGATGGAACCGGACGAGGGCTCCTACAAATGGGGCGTTACCACCTCACAGGCTTATTTCCCCAAGGACAGCACCGCCGAATTTGACAACGACTATACCATTGTTGACTGGCTCACCGGCTACTCTCCCGTCAAGGACGTTACCTATGTCCGCGGTTTTCTGGGACGTATGCTGTTTGCCGGAGACGACGGCGTGAAGAAAGTTAAGGTGCTTTCGGGAGGGGAAAAGGTACGCTGCCTTCTCTCCAAGATGATGATTAGCGGCGCAAACTGCCTGATTCTGGACGAGCCCACCAACCACCTTGACATGGAAGCCATCACGGCCTTAAACAACGGCCTGATTAAGTTCCCGGGCGTTGCGCTCTTTGCCTGCCATGACCACCAGTTCGTGCAGACCACCGCCAACCGGATTATGGAAATTCTTCCAAACGGAAGCCTTGTTGACAAAATCACCACCTACGACGAGTATCTGGCAAGCGACGAGATGGCAAGAAAGCGCACGGTTTACACCAAGCAAAACGACGAGGACGATAATTAAGCATGAACACCATCGACTTACATGTACATTCCAATAAATCCGACGGCAGCTTCACCCCCGCGGAGCTGGTGTCCTATGCCGTGGAAAAAGGGCTTTCTGCTTTCGCCCTGACCGACCACGACACCACCGACGGCATTGACGAGGCGTTGGCGGCCGCAAAGGCCGCCGCCTTAGCGGGCCATCCTGTCGAGGTGATACCCGGCATTGAATTTTCAACGGAGTACGAGGGACAGGATATTCACATTGTGGGACTTTATATCGACTATAACAGCGACTTCTTTAAACGCCGGCTCACCGGCTTTGTGGAGGGCCGTATCACCCGCAACAGGGAAATGTGCCGCCTGCTGACACAGCACGGGATTCCCGTAACTTACGAGGCGCTTACATCGGAATTTCCCGGCTGCGTGATTACCCGTGCCCACTATGCCAAGTTTATGTTAAATCACGGTTACACCAAAAGCCTGAAGGAGGCTTTCGACCGCTATATCGGCGACCACGGCCCCTGTTTTGTCCCCCGGAAAAAAATCACCCCTATGCGGGCGGTGGAAATTATCCTGAAAGCGGGCGGTTTTCCCGTGCTTGCCCACCCGGTGCTCTACCGTTTTGGCAAAGCCCGTCTGGAAAAGCTGGTGGCCCTCCTTACGGATATGGGGCTGCAGGGTCTTGAATGCGTCTACAGCACCCACAGCGCCTCCGACGAAAGGGAAATGCGCTCTCTGGCTAAAAAATATCATCTCTGCGTAAGCGGCGGCTCCGATTTCCACGGCAGCGCAAAGCCCGGCCTTGACCTTGGCACCGGTTACGGAAAGCTTTTTGTTCCCGAAGAACTTCTGGAAAAAATAAAAGAGCGGCACGAATGGATGTCCCGGCATCCCGATAAGCTGCGCCGCACAAAAATTCTTTTTACGGATTTGGACGGCACCCTCTTAAACAGCCAGAAGCAGATTGGCAGCTATACCAGAGAGGTCCTGACCGCCTGGACGGACGCCGGACATAAGCTGGTTTTATGCTCCGGAAGGGACATAAACAGCGTCGCAGACGTAAAGCGCGACTTACAGCTTGATTTGCCCGGCATGTATCTGATTGGCTATAACGGCGGTCAGATTTTTGACTGTGAAAAAAAGGAAACCATCCACAAAATCACCCTGACCCTTCCCCAGACGCGCCATCTTCTTTCGGAAGCCGAAAAATGGGGGATTCATATTCACACCTACTCGGACACCAACATTCTTGCCCCTAAAATGGACGAGGAGCTGCGCTACTATCAGCACGCAATCAAAACGCCCCTTATTATCTGCGAAAAACTGGCGGACAGCCTTACGTGCGAGCCCTGTAAATGCATTGCAATCGAGCTGAAGGATTTAAAAAAACTGGAGGACTTCCGCCTTTCCCTTTTACCCTTTGCAGAAAAGGAGGAAATCTCCATGGTCTACTCCAACCCCAATTATCTGGAGTTTATCCCCAATCTGTCGGGAAAAGGTGCGGCGGTAAAAACACTCTGTGAAATGCTGGACATTCCCCTGTGCTTTTCACTGGCAGCAGGCGACGCCCAGAACGATATGTCTATGATAGAAGCTGCCGGAACCGGAATCGCCATGATAAACGGCAGCGAGGATGTGAAATTCGCGGCGACCCTCATTACCCACGAGGACAATGACCATGACGGCCTTGCCCGCGCGCTGATTGATTTTATCTGAGTTTTTATTCTTTCATCCTTTGTGAAAAAACAGTTCCCCGGAAGCACACCTTCGCATGTGAAACTTTTCACATTTTCAGCGGACGTGTTCCCGGGGATTTTCATCCTCAAACTCAAACACGCACCTCTCGTAAGCATTAATCACATGGGTATCCTGATACTTGTCGTACCGTTTGTGCCCTCTTCCGTAGGAAAGATGCACATGCCCGTGAAGAAAATATTTGGGCTTATACTTTTCCATCAGGGTCTTGAACACCTGAAAGCCCTGATGGGGCAAATCCCTGCCGTCGTTTAACTGATAAGCCGGCGCATGGGTCACTAAAATGTCGAATCCCCGGCTCTTAAACAGTTTAAATTTCAGCTTTGCCACTCTCTGGCGCATCTGCCATTCCGTATACTGGTGCGGCCCCGGCTTATAGCGCATGGAACCGCCCAGCCCCAGAATCCGTACCCCGTTGTGGACATAAATCTGGTCCTCTATGCAGGTACAGCCTTCCGGCGGAATGTTCTCGTATTTTCCGTCATGGTTCCCGTGAATATAAAGTACCGGCACGGACGATAAGGTCACCAGAAAAGAGAGGTAATGAGGGTTTAAATCCCCGCAGGATATAATCAGGTCGATTCCCTCTATCTTGCTCTTATCAAAGTAGTCCCACAAATATTTTGATTCCTCGTCCGCAATCGCCAGTATTTTCATCTGTAAACTAACCTTCCTTTTTGATTACTCCCTGCTGTTTAATCACCGGCTCAGCCTGCTCCTTTAGCTCTTCCAGTCTGGGAATCGAGCCAATCACGTTTCTTGCCAGCCAGTCCATGGTCATTATTTCCTCCGGTGTAAGGATTCTGCCCGGGTCCTTTGAAACCGCGCCCTTCTGCGAATACAAAATACCGGAAAAAGGATTGAACATATCGGAGCAGATAGCCGCCTTCAAAAGCTCTACCAGACGCTTCGTCCCGATTGGCAGACGGTTGGAACAAATCACGTCGATAACACCCGCGGACATTCCCCACCAGTAATTAATCGCCTTTGTGGCGGAAGGATTGTCGTCGTGTTTCCATGTTCCGTCCATAATGGCGCCGATTAGCTGCTCGTAAAATTTCCCCCAATGGTAAAGAGGCATGGCAAGGCTTCTGGAATATCCGTTCTCCATATGGTAAATCCCGAAAAACCGGGAAGCTTCCTCCGGAATCACCATATCCTTGCCGGAAACGCAGACAGCTCCCGTCTCCCGGATTCTTTCGTCGATATCAATATCCTTTCTGGTGGACCATTCCAGATAAACCTCCGCTCTGGGATTAATCATTTTGGCCCCCAGGGCAAAAGCGTTGATGTTGGCGATGGTGCCGTAAATCGGATAATCCGCAATATACATCAGACGGTTATTCTCCGCCATGGCGCCGGCAATGGCGCCCATCAGAAATTTCGCCTCATACATCCGGGAATAATAGGTCCGGATATAACGGTGGGAGGTATTTAGGGAACAGCTTAAAATGCGGACGTCCGGATTGGCGATAGCCGCTTTCACACTGGCCTGCACAAATGCCGGCGTGGTGGTAAAAATCAGATTGCATCCCGCGTCCAGGGCTTCGTTTATCAGCAAATCCGCGTTTTCCTGGGTTCCGTTCTCAAAGCAGAGCGTAATAACCTCGTCCGGGAAGGTCTGCTCCAGGTAAAGCCTTCCAAGCTCGTGGGCGTAAGTCCATGCCGAGGTTCCCGGCGTCTTCTCGTATATGAAGGCAATCTTAAGCTTCGGCGAACTTAAAGGATGCAGAATACTGGTAAACAGCGATTTCTTTTCCTGATTGGGCTCCATCTTCAACTCAATTTCCTCATCCTCCTGCAAAAGCTTGAACTCCTCCCAGCTCTTGGTAATCAGCGCTTTCAGCTCGCTGGCCGTATGCTCGTCAATGGCGTCATAGCCGTAAAGAGTGATAAAGGAAAGGAACGCGTCTCCCGGCGTGATTTTCAGCTTACTGCCGCCCTTCGCCTGATACTCGGCGTTAAACCTTGTGTAAGCGGCGCTGAACCTGAGACGGTCTTCGTCCGTCCACATCTCGCCCGGCTTCTTTCCCACCGCTTCATGCAGCTTTGCGAAACTGCCAAGGTCTGTGAACCAGATATAATTTATTTTCGCCAGTTGATAAAAGTCCATAAACTCATAATAGATTTTATTTTCCTTCTCCTCCGTGCGCTTGGGAATGATGCGGATTACCTCCCCCGGAATGGACACCACTCCGAAGAATTTCATAACGCTTACCCGCTTGTTGCCCTCCTCCACATAAAACTTGTTCATGTATTCATACGCCTTGATGGGGTCCCTGATTCCCTCCTCCACATGGCAGGTGCTCAAGCTGCTCCACTTGGCGGCAAACTCCGATTCTTCTCTTAAAATGGGCATGAAATTCCCCGCAAAGGAATTGCTTCTTCCCACCGTTTTTGTCCCCACTATCTGGTCTATGGGAATCTGCACCAGCCCAAGGGGATATTCCGAGTATGACCCCTTTTCCGGCATAATATCGTCTAAAACCTGCAAGGTGGGCCTCACTCCCCGAAGCATTCTGGACTGATAGTCTTTTTTCCCCATTCTGTAAGCTTTTCCATATTCTTCTCTTCCCATACAAACCTCCTTGTGTCTGATGTCTTATGCGCCTGCGCTTTTGGAAACGTCAGATGCGCTCTCTGATAGTCTTTATTTTGCAATTGTGTTTTTTTGACGATTTGTCATAACTAATCCCGACAGCCAGGATTCTTCCCGTGTATTCCGACTTTTCTCCCAGCCTGCCGTAAAAACGCATATCATACTTTTTGTCTCTTATCTGTTTGACAGCCGCCTCCGGCGAGGCGTTGACTTTCAGTTCGAGGATAATACAATCCGCTGTCTTATCCACTTCCGGATAAAAAATGAAATCGACATATCCAATACCCGATTTGTCCTCCCGCTCCACGCGGTAAAAATCTCTCGCCGACAGATATACCAGATTCACCACCGCGGTCAGTTCTGTCTCATTATTATAGGAGAGAAGAGGAACTTCTGTATCATGGGTGTATTCTAAAATTTCAAGCATAGTTTCCGTATCGCCTGCAAGCGTTGCCTTAAGCATTCTGTCAGATTCCCGCGCCAGCCTGTTTACATACCCAAGGGAATTTTCCTTGCGAAGCATATCGGAGAATCTGTCCATAATTTCCTTATTGGGAATCGACACTCTGTTCTTCTCGCAGCTTAAGAACCCGTAAACCACCATCGCGGAAAAAATCTCATCTTTTGTCTGCAGATTCATGGACGTAGCCGCATATTCCTGTATTCTTGCCGGTACGGATTCCCCTGCCGCCATAAGCGCCAA